>SAMEA104315433__coassemble_199_pt1 | contig 32121 bp, 30 predicted proteins | sample SAMEA104315433__metabat2_high_PE_030 | metagenome-assembled genome bin SAMEA104315433 (sample SAMEA104315433) | gut metagenome | biome: Monkey gut; feature: monkey-associated habitat; material: faeces | place: China | collected 2013 | reverse complement strand
CAAATGCAATTAATCAGAGAAAATGAAGCTAAAATTAGAGAAGTTTCATTAGAAAAATCAAAAGAAATTTTAACAACTACAATGCAAAGATGTATGATGGATCAAGTTGTTGAAAGTACAGTTTCAGTTGTAAACTTACCAAGTGATGAAATGAAAGGCCGTATTATCGGTCGTGAAGGTCGTAATATCAGAACTTTAGAAACATTAACTGGTGTTGATTTAATCATCGATGATACTCCTGAAGCTGTTGTATTATCAAGTTTTGACCCAGTAAGACGTGAAATTGCAAAGCTTGCATTAGAAAAACTTATCGCAGATGGTCGTATCCACCCTGTAAGAATTGAAGAAATGGTTGAAAAAGCTCGTGAAGAAATCGAAAAGAAAATCATTTCAGAAGGTGAAAATGCAGCTTTAGATATGGGAATTATGGGCTTAAATAAAGAGTTAATCAAAAATTTAGGGCGCTTATATTACAGAACAAGTTATGGTCAAAATGTTTTGAAACACTCTTTAGAAGTTGGTCATATTGCAGGCATGTTGGCAAGTGAATTACACGCAAATGTAAATGTTGCAAAACGTGCAGGTCTTTTACACGATATCGGTAAAGCTGTAGACCAAACTCAAGAAGGTACACATATTCAATTAGGTGTTGAACTTGCATCAAGATATGGTGAAAAACCAGAAATCTTACACGCAATCGAAGCTCACCACGATGATGTTACAGCAAATACAATTGAAGCAGTTCTTGTAAAACTTGCTGATGCTATTTCTGCAGGTCGTCCAGGAGCAAGACGTGATACTTTAGAAATTTACATCAAGCGTCTTCAAAAAATTGAAGAAATTGTTAATAGCTACCAAGGTATTAAACAGTCTTTCGCTGTTCAAGCAGGTCGTGAAGTTAGAGTTATTGTTCAATCAGAAATGTTTGATGATTTAGCCTCTCAAAAACTTGCTCGTGATGTTGCAAAACGTATTGAAGACGAACTTGATTATCCTGGTCAAATCAGAGTTACAGTAGTTAGAGAATTTAGAACTACAGAAATTGCAAAATAAATTTAGTCTGAAAGAATAAAGCTTGTTTGCTTTATTCTTTCGGTTTTTTGAGGAGATATAGATGTCTGAAAATAAAGACATAAAAATTTTATTTTTTGGAGATATTGTCGGTCGGGTTGGTAGAACTGCCATTATTCAGTATTTGACTGACTTAACTAAAAAAAATGAAATGCCCGATTTTGTTATTGCAAATGTCGAAAATGCTTCTCATGGTTTTGGTCTAACCTCTAAAAATTACGGAGAACTTGCAGATGCAGGTGTAAACTGTATGACTAGTGGTAATCATATTTGGGATAAGAAAGATATTTTCACAATTATTGATACTTCTGAAAAACTTGTTAGACCTTTAAATTACGAAAAATCTGTACAAGGTGAAGGCCTAAGATATTTTGATGTAAACGGTAGAAAAATTGCCGTGTTAAATTTCTTAGGTCGTGTATTTATGCAACCTTTAGAATCCCCTTTTGAAATTATTAGAGATAGAATAGAAGAAATTAAAGCTGTTACTCCAAATATTATTATTGATTTTCATGCAGAAGCTACTGCTGAAAAAATTTGTTTTGGCAGATTTTGTTCAGAACTTGGTGTAAGTGCTGTTTTTGGAACACATACTCATGTTCAAACAGCTGATGAACAAATTTTAGGTAACATGGCTTATATAACTGACGCAGGTTTTTGTGGTTCAGTTGATAGTGTAATAGGTATGGATTACGAAACTTCTATCAAACGTTTAATAACTCATTTGCCATACCGATATGATGTTGCAACTGGTTCTGTTGCTCAAATTAATGCTGTAGAAGTATCTATGGATTTGGATAAAGGTATTGCTACAGATATAAAAAGAATTAATTTTAATGTAGACATAAGTAATAAAAAGGAGATTGAAAGTGAAAAGTCAATTGAATGATTGGAGGTATGAATAATGAAAGGTGATTATCATATTCATACTTGTTATTCAGACGGCATTTATACGCCCGAACAAATTGTCGATTTAGCTATTGAGGGTGGTTTAAATGTTATCTCTTTAACTGATCATGATAATGTTTTATCATACCAAATCGCTCAAGACTATCTTGAACGTGAAAACAAGAAAGACAAATTAGAAATCATAAGAGGTATTGAAGTTAATACTATCTATGAAAATAACGAAGTTCATGTTCTTGGATATTTTATGGATGTAAATAATTCTGATTTTCAAGAAATGATTAAAACTCAACAACAAGCAAGAATTAATCAAACTCATGAAATTCTTGAATTGCTAAAGAAAAAAGAAGGTATAAACATACCTTTCGAAAATATTACAAAATTAGTAGCTGAAGGAGGAAGTATCGGACGTCCTCACATTGCAAAAGCTATAACATCAGTTGGTGGAACACAAAATGTTGTTGAAGCATATAGTAAATACATCAATGATAATTCTCCAGTGTATGTAAAGAGAAAAACTGTTTCTCCACAAGATGCTGTTGAAATTATTTATGATGCAGGTGGTATTCCAGTAATTGCTCACCCTCATGACATTGACAATAGTGCAGATTTAATTAAAGAATTAATGAACTATGGTTTAAGAGGTATTGAAGCTTACCATAGAAAACACTCACCTGCCATGGTTGAATATTTCTCATCAATGGCAGAAGAATTGGGACTTATTGTTACTGGTGGTTCTGATTTTCATGCTCCAAATCCTAACAGTGGTCAAATTCTTTTAGGTAAACATTTTGTTCCTGAATGGGTTTATGATTCTTTAATCAAAGAGAAGAAAAGATTGGACATGGCTAGATAATGAAACAAAAAGCTTTCACATTAGTAGAAATAATGATTGTTTTTGCACTAATTATGATTGTTTCAGCGTTAGTTATTCCTCTTGTTTTGAATGATTCAAAAACTGTGCAAGATGTTAGCAAATGGCGTCATTGTTATGACGATGTTTTGTATGCGTTTCAGTCTATGGATATAAACAATAATCCTGATTATAAGCAAACAATTAATACAAAAATTCTGAAAGCTAAAAATACTGATGAAGTTGAAGATATTATTCTTGAAGAATTTAGACCATATCTTAGAATTGAAGATAGATTTGAGAATAAAAAATATTCTCCAAGATATTTGAATTCTGAAAAAGTAAAAGATGGTCAATATTATTATTTTGTAAAACTATACAGAACTCAAAATGGTCAAATCGTTGGTATAAAGTGGCTTAAAGAACTTTATGACAATTCTTCATTAATAGCTTTGATGATTGATACTAATGGTGAAGAAGCTCCAAATGTTTGGGGTAAAGACATCTTTGGCTTAAATATTTATAAAACAAAAATTGAGCCTTTTGGTAAAGAAATGTCATCTTCAGAAGTTGATGCTGATTGCTCTAAAAAAGGCAGAGGTGTTTATTGTTCTTATAAATACTTGATTGGAGCTCAGTTCTAATCTTTTTTATCTTCTCTTTCTTTTAAGATTTTAGCTATTGCTTCAAAATCATCAGGTGTATCAATATCTATAGAAGGTTGAATATATACGACTGGTTTATCACCAATGAAGTCGTAACATTTTCTCATTGCTTCTGTTGTTACAATATAAATTGAACCTGTTTCACAGTATAACGGCATGTGCAAATGAGTATCTTGTCTACGAGGGCGATTTCTGTAATCATAGATACATTTCATTTCGCCTTTTAAGTTTTTATACCATTTTGCGTGAGTTATTCCCATACTTCTTACTGCAAAACAAGAATCGCAATCAGATTTTTGGAATAATTCAAACGCTTCGTCAATTTGTTTCGCATCACGTAATGGACAAGTTGGTTGTAAAAGTATTACAACATCTGGGTTGTAGTTTTCTTTATCTTTTAAATAATCTAAAACTTGGATTAAAACAGGAATAGTGTGTGTTTCATCCTGTGCAAGTTCCATTGGTCTATCTACAACCTCGCAACCAAAACTTTCGGCCACTTCTTTTATTTTTGGACTTTCTGTTGAAAGAACTGTTCTTGTCACGTATTTTGATTTTTGTCCTGCCTCAATTGAATAATAAATTAAGGGTTTTCCGTTTAAATCTTTAATATTTTTATTTGGGATTCCTTTAGAACCACCTCTTGCTGGTATAATTGCTAATACTTCCATTTTATTCTCCAAAAATTTCCATTAGGTCTAATAATTTTTTGTGCATTTTTACGTTGTGAACTCTTAAATAATCAATCTTTTGTTCAATTAATAAGGTTGATAGAGCTGTTGTATAAATGTCTTTTTCAAGTTCATCATCAAGTGATAGAAAAGATTTTCTTGAAATTCCTGCCATAATTTCACAACCAAGAGCTTTGAATTCTGACATGCGTTTTATAAGTTCAAAATTATCTTCTCTTCTTTTTCCAAACCCAATTCCGACATCTATGATTATTCTTGATTTGTCTATGCCATTTGTGATTGCATAATCAACTTTGTCTTTTAGATTTTTAAATATTTCATCAATAACGTTATCATATTTAGGGTTTATCTGCATATTTTCAGGTGTTCCTTGAGAATGTTGAAGAATGATTTTAACATCTGAATTTTTTATTACTTCAATCATTTTTTCATCATAATCAAATCCTGAAACGTCATTAATTATCTTCGCACCTTTTTCAATGCATTTTTGCGCAACTTCACTAGAACGTGTATCAATACTGATTAGAGTTTTTATATTATTTTCTTTTATAAAATCAAGTATTGGTAAAATTCGCTCTAGTTGAGTTTTTGCATCGACTGGTTCAGAGAAAGGTTTTGTGCTTTCGGCTCCAATATCAATAATATCAGCTCCATCTTTAATCATTTCTAAAAGATGCTTTGTAGCTTCTTCTTTTTCAAGATATTTTCCTCCATCAGAAAAAGAGTTTGTCGTAATATTTAAAATTCCTGCAAGTTTTGTTTTAGTCGTTTTTTCTTGCTGTATAATAATTTCTTCAATTTTTTCGCTTAAAATATTTAAACTAAATTGCTGATATTCAAGGCTTTTTGCAATTTTTTTCAGTTGAGAAATTGAGCCTGTTAAAATGCAATCAGTTTTATCAATATTGTTTATCAAAACATCTCTGTGTAATGCACAATCTGAACCATAAGAAAGTGCAGTTTGTTTCAAAATGTTTGCTTGTGGAATTGTTAAATCATAAATTTTAATGTTTAAGTATTTGTATTTGTTTTGTGCAATTTTAGAATATGATTTATCAAATCCGATGTTTTCTAATTCTTCTAAAATATCTGTATTATCAATTGTTTTAAGCGTAAAATCTTTCATAAGAAAATTGTATCATGAAAAAGTGGTATCAAAAAGACTAAAAAGGCGAAATTCGATTATTGAATTTCGCCTCTAAAAATATATTGTTTAAACTACTAAGCTTCTGTAGCTTCTTCAGCTGGAGCTTCAGCTTCTGCAGCTGCTTTAGCTTCTGCCTCAGCTTGTGCTTTTGCTTGAGCTTTTTTAGAAAGTTTTACAGTTTCTTTCTTTTTGTAGTTTAATGTACCGTCATCATTACAGTTATTAATTAAATATTTAGCTGTTTCAGTTGGTTGAGCACCTTTGCTAATCCATTCTAAAGCTGCTGCTTTATCTAATTTCATAACTTTAGTTTTTGGGTTGTAGTGACCTAATTCTTGAATAGGTAAACCTTCTCTTTTTGTTGTTGAGTTGATAACGATAACTCTGTAAGTTGGAGCTTTTTTAGCGCCTAATCTTTTTAATCTGATTTTTAACATTTTTTCTTTTTCCTTCTTAATTTGTTGTTTGTTATAAATATCTAGCCGCTTGATATTTATTATCGGATAATCCAAAGAGAGGAACGGACTACCCACGAGTCTATGTAACCATGAAAATAAATATTTATCAAGTTTTGTATAAGAAATTTTAATTATAAATCAGTTGGACCAATTGCTTCAAATGATTTAATTTTATCTTTTGTTTTTTGAATATCAGTAGCTATTTTTGTAGCTTTTTTAGGGTCTTTACATTTTTTTAGTTGAACATCCAAAACTAAAAGTCGTTCTTTTAATTTTCTAATATTTTGTTTATATTGTTCCCATTCCATAAAGAACCAACCTTCGTAACCACAATCTTCTGGTGGTTTTTCGTAAAAGTTTTTTATAAATTCACCATTGCATTTTCCACAATGCAAGCATAATCTTTCAGGTCTGTTTTCAAAAATGTTTTCCATAACTTTATTATAGGGCATTAAAAATCCTTTTTTATACTTTTGTAATATTTATTAACAAAACTTCTAAAAAGAGCAATAAATCATGGTTTTAAGACTTTATATAAGTGTAGTGATAGGTAAATAAAATTGCATGCGTGAATAAAGTGTGCAAGTAAAAGGGAATTATTATGACAATTTCTGCAGGTGTATCAAATGTCGCACAAAATGTTGCAAATAGTGCACAAAATGTTGCAAATAAAGCTAAGTCATTTGATTTTAATAAAGTTTTAGCAAAGGGTGTCGGTGTTGCAGGACTCGGTGCAGTTTTGTACGACGCTCATCAGTATGGTAAAATTCAAGCTCGAACAAGTGGTAAAAATCAGTTAGCCGATTCAGCTTGTGATGCATATATGGGTTCTACAACGTTGAACTCAACAAGTACAATTGATTCAAAATTACAAGATTTAAGATTTAAAGCCGAGATGAACGGTTCAATATTCGGTGGCATAAGAAAAGGTTTTGCACAAGCAAAAGGTTATGTTAAAGGTGCTTTGACATCATTAGCTGAAAATATCATCCCTCTTGCTTTATCAGCAACAACATTAATTACAAGTGGACCTGTTTCAAAGGTTTGTGCAGCTGCGACTGCCTTGTATGGTGCTGTTCGTGGTACTGCTGTTGCTTTTGGAATTGGAAAATCAAATCCATTAAACAAGTAAATTACAAATCATTTTAACCAATAAACTTAACTATCAAACTACAAAATTTACGGTAGAGTCTTTATGTACTCTACCGTTTTTTGTTAATCTTTTTCATACAATAATTATACATTTTTTAAATATAAATCTATATCTTCTTGAGAGTTCATTTCTGTTACAGAAACTAAAACTTTCTTTTCATCAAGTTTAAGACCACCTAAAATGCCTACTGCTTTTAATTTGTTTAAGTAGTTATCACTATTTTCTGTTTCAATAACAAATTCATTGAAAAAGTCTTTGTTTAAAATTTTATAACCTTTATTTTCAAGATTTTTTGATAATTCGTGTGCTTTTTCTGTAGAGTATAAACTCATATTATAAAACCCATTTTCACCAACAATTGCAAGATAAATTGTTGAACAAAGTGCAACAAGTGCTTGGTTTGAACAAATATTACTTGTAGCTTTTTCTCTTTTGATATGTTGTTCTCTTGTTTGGATAGTTAGTGTATAAGCGACATTGCCATCTTTATCAAGAGTTTTACCACAAAGTCTACCTGCTAATTGGCGCATATATTTATCTTTTGTTGCGATAAATCCTGCATAAGGCCCACCAAATGACATTGGAATACCAAGAGTTTGGATATCTCCTACTGCAATATCTGCATCATATTCTGCAGGTGTTTTTAAAAGAGCTAAAGCCATAGGGTTTGTAACCATAACAAATAAGCAATTTTCAGGCTTTTTAAAGTCTTTTATTTCACCATAAAAATCAGGGTTTTGAACCATTACGCACGCATAATTTGAACAATCTTCTGGAATATCATCAAAATATTCTAATTCGATTTCAGATGCGTGAGTATAAGTTTCAATAACCTTTTTGTATTCAGGATTTAATTTGTTAGAAACTAAAACTTTATTCTTTTTAGAAATTCTAACAGCCATAAATAAAGCTTCTGCACAAGCTGTTGCGACATCATAAACAGAGGCATTACATATATCCATGCCAGTAAGTTTGCAGATATATGATTGGAATTCGTACATAACTTGCAAAGTACCTTGAGATATTTCAGGTTGATAAGGTGTGTATGCTGTTAAGAATTCAAATCTTTCTGCAATTTGAGAAATTCCTGCAGGAATGAATCTATTGTAAACACCAGCTCCTAAAAAAGAAATATATTCATTATTCTTCTTTGCAAGTTCTTTTATTTTTCTTTGAACGTCCATTTCGCTCATTGAATCAGGTAAATTTAAAGAACCTGTACGAGCTTTTTCAGGAATTTGTGTAAACAATTCTTCTATATTTGATTTTGATATTGCTTCAAGCATTTCTTTTCTAATGCTATCGCTATGTGCAATTATGTTTTTCATATCTATTTTACTTCTTCTAAATAATCGTTATATTCTAATAAGTCTGAAAATTCTACTTGGTCAGCATCTGTAGATATTTTAATTAACCAACCTTCTTCGTAATTTTTTTCATTAAGAATTTCTGGACTATCTACAACAGCTTCATTTATTTCAATAACCTTACCAGATACAGGCATGTAAATTTCGCTTGCTGCTTTTACAGATTCTACAGTTGCAAAAACTTCGCCTTTACCAAATTTTGCACCAACTTCTGGAAGTTCAATAAATACAATATCTCCCAATTGTTCTACAGCATAATTTGTTAAACCAATTTGGTAAGTTCCTTTTTCAACTTCTGCAACATATTCGTGCGTTTTTGCGCATAACATATTTTCAGTTAAAGTCATAAATTCTCCTTTTTATCTTCCTAACTAATCATTGCTATAATGTTTTTTTACAAACGGTTTTTCTACAATTTCTGCATCATAAAATTTATCTCTAATTTTTACTTGAACAGTAGAACCGATTGTTAAATTTTTATCAGTTTTAATATATCCTAATGCAATATTATGTGCAAGTGTAGGTGAATATCCACCACTTGTAACTTCGCCGATTTTTTCTTCGTTGTAATAAATTTCTGTTTCGTGTCTTGCGATTGGTTTTGCTAAAATATTTAAACCTACAAGTTTTTTAGAAATACCATTTTTTAACTGGTCAAAAATAACTGTTTTTCCGTTATAGTTTTCAACTTTATCTTTTGCAACTGTCCATTTTAAACCTGCTTCAATTGGAGTTGTTTCGTTGTTTAAATCATTTCCATATAAAGGAAGTGCAGCTTCAAGTCTAAGCGTATCTCTAGCGCCTAAACCAATTGGCATTACGTTGAATTCTTTACCTTCTTCCATTAATGTGTCCCAAAGTTTTTCAACATCTTCGTTTTTAACCAAAACTTCAAACCCATCTTCACCAGTATAACCTGTTCTTGAGATGTACATGTCTATATTTAACAGATTATCTTTTTGAATATGGAAGAAATGAGGTTGTTTTGATAGCCCAATTTTTGCCATTAAATCTTTTGCTTTTGGTCCTTGAACAGCGATAAGTGAGTAGTTATCTGATTGGTTATCAAGTTTTACATCATATTCTTTGCTGTTTTCTTCAATCCACTTGTAATCTCCACCGACGCCAGAAGCGTTAACGATTAAAAGATAATGTTCTTCTTCTAATTTATAAATAATTAAGTCGTCAATAATTCCACCATTCAGGTTTGTTAATTGACAATATACGGCTTTTTTATTAGTAAGTTTGTTAATATCTTGAGGTACAAGTTTATTTAAAAACTTAATAGAGTCTTTACCTGTAACAAAGATTTCTCCCATGTGAGAAACGTCAAATAATCCCACGTTTTCTCTTACATTTTTATGTTCTTCTAAAATAGATGTATATTGAACAGGCATTTCCCATCCTGCAAAATCAATAATCTTTGCGCCTAATTTTTTGTGTTTTTCAAATAATATTGTTTTCTTACTCATAATTTTTCGTCCCTTATAAATTGTCGTTATAATTGCCTAATATGTCAAGATTTTTTTAAATAATTTGTAATATTTTTGTATTTTAAAAATGATGATGTTAAACTGATTGTAGAGGAGAATAAAATTGGGTAATTTTAATGCAAAGACTTTTTTGAAGCAAGCCGTAAAGACTGGTGCTTCTGACGTGCACTTACATGTAGGTGAAAGACCTGTTTTACGTAAAGATGGTAAAATGGTAAAAATTGACATGGACTTTCTTGACGATGAGGATATGGAAAGAACCATTATGACGCTATTGCCGTCACACAATATTAACGATATCAAGAAAAATATGGACTTGGACTTTTCTTATGAACTTCCAGGCATTTCAAGATTTCGTGTAAATTTGAGTAGACAACTAGGTCACTTTGCATTAGTTCTTCGTGTAATTTCTTTTAACGTAAGACAAGTTAGTGAATTAAATTTGCCATCTGTTATTCAAAACTTTGCTGATTTGAATAATGGTATTGTGTTGGTCACAGGCCCTACAGGTTCTGGTAAATCAACGACTTTGGCATCAATTATTGAACACATTAATATTAAATATCCAAAACATATTATTACTATTGAAGACCCAATTGAGTATATGTTCTCTAATAAGTTGAGTATTATTTCTCAAAGACAAGTAGAAATTGATACAATGTCTTTTAATGCAGGTATTAAATATGCATTAAGACAAGATCCAGATGTTATTCTAATCGGTGAAATCCGTGATAGAGAAACTGCAACTGCAGCATTAAAAGCTGCAGAAACTGGTCACTTAGTTTTGGCATCTCTTCACACAAATGATGCAATCCAAACTATAAACCGTATTATCAATATGTTTGAGCCACAAGATAGAGATTTAATCCGTGACCAAATTGCAAATACAGTTAGAGGTATTGTAGCTCAAAAACTTGTAAAAGTTGCTCACGGTGGTGGACGTCGTCCGATTGTAGAAATTATGGTTTCTACTCCTACAATTAAAGATTATATTACTAAAAATCAATTGGAAGAAATTTATACAATTATGCGTTCTGGTAGTGATGATATGCTTACTATGAATGCGTCATTGTTCGCACTTCTTAAGGAAGGTATTATTTCTCAAGAAGACGCCCTTGAAGTTTCTGATAACAAAAACGAATTTAACCAAATGCTTCGTGGTGTATTTAGTGGTACAAATAATCAAGGAAATAGTTATTATGGCGAATAATTTTGTTTGTGATGCTATTAATTTAAAATCTTATCCTCTTTCTGAATCAGATAAAATTGTTGTTATGTATTCAAAAGAAAAAGGACTTATAAAAGGTGTTGCAAAAGGAGTTAAAAAGCCTAAAAGTAAACTTGGTGCTAGAATGGATTCTCTTGTTGCAAATAGATTAATGCTTCATAAAGGTAGAAACATGAGTACGATTTGTCAGGCAGAAGCTTTGAATACTTTTTCTAAAAGTAGAAAAGATGTAGATAAATTATTCTATTCTATATACTTATCAGAATTGGTTGCAAATTTTGGAGTAGAAGATGATCCATCTTCGGATGAAGTTTATACTTTATTTTATAAAGCTTTAGAAAGAATTTCTAACGCAAAATCTAAAAAAGATGTTTTGATAGCAGTAATTAAATTCCAAATGAAACTGATGCTTGTTGCAGGATTTGGAATAGAATTAGATTCGTGCCTATGCTGTCGAGAACAAATCTTGAATGAAGATATGTATTTTTCTACTCAAATGGGTGGTGTAATTTGTAAAGAATGCAATGATACTTTTAAAATAAATAAAAAATTACATTACAAAATAAGAGATTTCTTGCAAGCAATGGAACAATTCGATTTTAATTACGAAAGTGACTACGATAAAAAAGCAACAGAAAAAGTCTGCAAAGTTTGTTATGATATGTTAAATACATATATTCAATCACATTCTTCTAAAAAGATTAAAAGCGTAGAAGTTATTGATTAAGATTTGAATTATTAATAAAATGAACTCTCATGAATTTCATGAGGGTTTATTTTTTGCTTTAATAAATTGTTAAGTATTGTAAAGTTGAGCTTAATATCTTAAAACTCAATAAGCAAGCCTTTTTTGAGGTTTTGATATCCTTGAAACCATGATAAACATGGAGTTTTAGCTAAAGTTTAATAAAAGATGTGCCGATAATACATGTGTTAGGAAAAATATGTACATTAAGGAGTACAGAATATGGGTGTATCAGCTAACCAATCAAGGTTAATGACTTTGACAGCGAGAATGCATGATCTCGAATTAAGAGCGCAACAGATTTCAAACCAAAAAGTAGTTATGTCTTTACAATCAGAGGCTATTGCTTTGGCATATTCTGATGAGATGCGTGATGCAACAGATACTAATACTGGTGAAGTAAATACTGCAAAATTGAATGGTGCTCAAGCAACTTATGAAGAAGCTTCTGCAAAACTTGCATCAAAAGAAAAACTACTAGACTTAGAGTTATCTCAAATCAATACAGAACACCAAGCAGCAACTACTGAGTATGATTCTGTAAAATCGTTGATTTCAGATAACGTAGACAAATCTTTTAGCTTATTCGGCTAATAAGACCCTAAAATTATTTACCCTTATTCCCTTCCTAACTAACGTTTTATTTTAAGCCTTATCTTTGATAAGGCTTTTTATTTTGTTAAAAAAAATAAGCACTAAAAAAGCGGAAGACGGGACTCGGACCCGCAACAACCTGCTTGGAAGGCAGGGACTCTACCAATTGAGTTACTTCCGCATAAGATATTTAGTTGTAATTCGCTTCGTTAATATATACATGTATTTAACACTAAAAATAATTTTAAATCAAGATTTTAATTTTTTTTCAACTTTATACACCTTTAGATTAATACAAAATTTCAACCCTAGGGTTGATGTCTATTTATAAAAAAGAATATACACTAGATGAGTAATCGTTGAGTAGGAAAAATACTTTAGAGTTTAAAGAGTAAATAAAGGGGTAAATAAATTGAAAAAGTTATTATTATTGTTAGTTATAATATGTTTTTCAAATGTATGTGTACAAGCTGCAACTGACAATGTGTTGCAATCAATTCAAATTGACACTTTTAAAGATACATACAATATTATTTTAAAATCAGATGAAAAACCTGAAGCTAAAAGGGTTATCAATGATGAAAACAAAATTATGTTAACTTTAAAAGGTGTTAGAGTTTCTCAAGAATTAAACACTGTATATAATGCTACAAATATTGATAGTGTTACTGTAGAGCCTGCAGGAAACGATACTGTTAATGTTTTAATTCAAGCTCAAAATGCAAGTCATGCAAATTTGATTTTTGATACATTAGATACTCCACTAGGTGTTTTAAGAGCACAAGATAATAAAAAAGCAGATGAACCAAAACAAGTTAAAAAACATAAAAAGAAAATTGTTTTAAGTCATCCTGTAAGAGATTACAGACCTGTATTTGAAGAAGATGACGACGATGCTATGTCATTAGATTCACTTATGTCAAGCGAATATGCATCATCAGTTATTTCAATGTTCAAAGATGACGGCATTACAAATGCAATTACAATCTTGTTAATTGGTTTAATTATTCTTTGCACAGTAAGATTATTTAGAAGAAATTCTGGTAAAGAAGAAAATATGAAAGTTGGTTTAACTCAAAGTTTGAACTTAAGAGATAGAGAAATGGGCTTAATGCAAGATATGATGTCTAATCAACAACAATATCAAGCACAACAACAAATGCAACAAGCTCCTCAACCTCAACCTGCTGTTATTAGACCTGAAATGAATTACGGTATCAGAAGTTATCAAAATGCAAATAAGACTCCATATCAACAAGCAACAAGAAGTCCTTATATGTCAACTGATATCAAGTTTAACAACCAATCATTACAACAAAAGATGCAAGAAATCAGAAACAATGTTCAACAACAAACAGCATCAATACAAAATTTACAAGAAAAAGCACCTGCGCAAGTTGCATCAGCTCCATTGAGAGCGAATAGAACAACTCAAGCAGGTATGCAACAAAGACCGATTTCAAGTAGTTCAAGAATGACAACTCCACAACCAAGAGTTACAAACATGGATTCTATGAAATTCTTAGATTCAATGGCAAAAATTTACGAAAAGAATGGTCGTTCAGATCTAGCACAAGGCTTAAAAGCTAAAATTAGCAGAGTATAAGCCGAGTGATTAGAAAAACTAACTAATGGGATTATGTATTTTAAGGAGTGGTAATAACCACTCTTTTTTTTTGACAAAGCGAACCATTGAAACCTTTGAGCGTAGCGAAAAGGTTGAAATGTGTGAGCCTGTCTCCGTAGTTGACTTTGAGCCGTTAGGTATGTTAACAAATTGAATACCTTACGGATAAAAGGAAACGAAGGTAAAAGCGAAAACATAAATTGCCATTTTAGAGCTTTTATTATAATTGTTAAAAATTTGCCCACTTATTTTATGCTGTTAAAATAAGTATATGGCTAAAACTAAGATTTTATTTTTATCAGATAATGAAGAAAAATTTAATGAAATAGACACGCTTTTAGGCAGAAATACTTACGATTTATATTTTGAAAATACTGAAGAGTCTTGTTTAAAATTTTTAATGACTGAGGCTCCAGAAGTTATCATAATTGATAATGATTTAAAAAATGTTGATTTAAGATTTTTGCCTAAAAAAATTACTTCTGCTCGTGATGGAATTATTGTTATTATTGTTTCAAAGGAAGATAACATTCCTCAAGAGATTTTACGTTGGGCAGATGCATTTTTGATTGGTGAGTTTTCTGGTAAGGTTTTGGCTTCTACGATTAATTCAAATCTTAGAAACAAGTTATCATACAATTTACTTGCAGAAACTAATAAAAACAATACAAAAAGTTTATATACTTTAAAGGTTTTGTATAACATTAGTTCTGAATTTGCTGGTACATTGGAAAAGGATAAGCTGATTGAATTAATGATGGAAGGCATTAATCGTTCTTTAGAATTCGATTTATGCTATGTATTGTCTTTTAATTCTAACAATCAACCAGTTTTAATTATTCATTCAAAATACACGATTTCAGATGAATTGATGGCGTCTTTAAAAGATCACGCTTGTATTAATTACAACAATCTTTTTAAGAATAAAAAAGCTCCTTTTGAGTTGAATGTTGATAAGCTTCTTTGCGAAAAACACATAAAAAGTGATATAGATTGTCATACTTTCTCGATTTATAGATATGATAATATGTTTTCGCCAATAAGTTCAGGAGATAATTTCTTTGGTTTAGTAGAAATTTACAAAGAAAATGGTTTTACATCAACGGATGTTGAAATCTTTAGAACAATTATTCAACAAGTTTCAATGCCTTTAAAAAATGCATCTTTATACCAAGAAATTATTGAAACAAACAAAAAACTTAAAAAATTAGAAAAGATTAAATCAGAATTTATTTCAATTGTATCTCATGAATTGAGAACTCCTTTGACTGTAATAAAAGGGATGATTGATAATATAAAACGATTTTTTACTCTTCCAGAAAAAATGCTTCCTGCAATTGATACAATTTCAAGAAACATAAAACGTTTATCAGGAATTATTAATGATTTGCTTGACATTTCTAAAATCGAAGCAGGTAAGATGGATTATAAATTTGGCATAACAACTATAGATGACACAGTTAGAGCCGTTCAAACATCGTTACAAGGACTTGCTAGTGATAAAAATATATCTTTGAATTTGGATATTCAAGATAATGGTGCTAAAATTTATGCTGATATTGATAGGGTTGAGCAAGTTTTAGTAAATCTTGTTAATAATGCCATAAAATTTACACCAAATGATAGAAATATTACTATAAAAACTTATATTAAAAACTCAAAGGATATTGGAGATAAACATTTTGAGGATGTACTAAATACTTTGAGTGGAGATTATTTAATCGTCTGTGTATCTGATGAAGGTGTAGGTATTGCAGAAGAAAACTTGAAACACGTATTTGACAGATTTGAACAAATCGAAAATTCTTTGACTAGAGAAGCAGGTGGTACTGGTTTAGGACTTTCCATTGCTCGTCAATTACTAGAGGCTCATAACGGTGCTATCTGGTGTGATAGTGAGCTAGAAAAAGGTTCAAACTTCTATTTTGCACTACCGTTATCAAATGATAAAAATAATTTCTGGATTTCTCACAAACAACGAATTAATCAGGCAAAAGCCCATAATGAACATTTTGCAACTGTTCAAATTTCTGCAGAAACTGAAATTATAGAAAATCTTTTAAAAGAAGAAAATCTTTTAAATAAAAATTATCTTAACAATTCACTAAAGGAAATTAACGGAAATACGACGACTTTAACCCTTGTAATTCCAGATGCAGACCGTAATTTCACCAAATTACTTAAACAAAAGATAGATGATACAATGGTTAACAATAAAACCCGTTATCCAAAATGTGATATAATGTATTCATACACGATTTATCCAGAGGGGATTAATTAATGAAAAAAATTCTTATTGTAGATGACGAAAAAGATATAGTAGAAACTCTAAAATTTATGTTAGAAGCATCAGGTTATACTTGTTTTTGTGCATATAACGGTGAGGATGGTCTACGAATGGCAAAAGAAATTATTCCAGATTTAATGATTTTGGATGTAATGATGCCTAAAATGAATGGTTTTAAGATTAGTAGACTGTTAAAATTTGATACTAAGTACAAAAATATTCCTATTTTAATGTTGACAGCTCGTTCTCAAGAATCTGATAAACAAATAGGTGTAGAAACAGGTGCTAACGAATATATTACAAAACCTTTTGAAATAGATGATGTGTTAAATAGAGTAGCAAAATACTTAGGAAATTAAAATGATTGAAACAGAAGGCACAAACAAGACTTTAGAAAGATTAAAATATGACCTTGTAAAAGAAGGTCTTATTGAATATGAAACTTTAGAAAAAGCTCAAGAATTAGCAAATGCACAAAAAATTAATGTAGGTCAAGCTCTTATAAATTCACATATTTTGACAGAAGATGCCCTATTAAAATTTTTGGAAGCAAAATTACATCTTCCTTATGTTAATTTAGATGAGTATTCTTTAGATGAAAAATGTTTAAAATACATTAAATTTGCAGATGCAAAAAAATACAAAATCATTCCTTTGTTCAAAATTGAGGATGAATTAACTGTTGCAATGGCAGATCCATTTGATTTGTTTGCTATTGATAGAATTATGGAGCTTGCTGAATGTTCAATTGCTCCTGTTATTGCGTCAGAAGCAAGTATTTTAAGAAAAATTGATGAGTATTATAAAACAGGTAATACTGTTGGTGAAATTTTTACTGACGAAGATGCAGTTGAATTTGATTGGCGTGATGAATTAAATTCAGATGATATAAGCGAAGACCATATTCAAAAAATTATTAGTGCAATCTTAAAACAAGCTATCATCGAAAACTTGCACGAAATTTCTTTCACACAAGAAGAAGGTGGTCTTGGTGTAAACTTTAAATCTTCAGATAATGATTCTCATAAAGGTTGTATTCCTTCATTATTGATGGCTCCTTTTGTGAATAAGTTAAAAGATTTGGCAAACTTAGATGCTTCTGTTTGTGAAATTCCTCAACTTGGCAAATTGTTCTTTATCGTTGACGGAATTGGTTTGTACGCTAGAATTTCTACATTCCCAACTGTTATGGGTGAAAGAATTTCTTTGAGTATTTACAAACCTCCAAAAGCTCTAAGCCAATTTATCAAAGATGAAAATAGTCTTAAAATTATCAAAGATGCTATAAATGAATCAGGTATTGTTCTTGTTTGTGGCTCTCAATTGAGTGGTAAAACTCACGTTATTTATTCACTTTTGAATGAATTAAGTGAAAACTCAAATGATAAAAATATTATGACAATTGAATCAATCTCAAAATATGAGTTGCCAAAGATTAATCAATGCGAATTAAACGAAAGTATTGGTTTTAATTTGGATAAAGCCTTGAGATTTATTGAATTTCAATCTCCTGATGTGATTTATTTTGAAAATATCAGAAATAAAGATACTTTAGACTACTTATCAGGTCTTGTTTTTGCAGACAAAACTATTATTACTGAATATGTTGCAAATAACATTACCGAATTAAGCAGAAAAATGTCTTATAGTGATTTGTCTACTTTTAAATCTTTAATTTCTTGTATGATTTTCATTCACTCAAAAGATAGTATTGAAGTATTTGATAAAGAAACAGTTCAAAAATACTTAGCATAAAGGTTACAGAATGTTTGCATATTATAAAAAATACGCACCATACTTGTTTTTATTACCAGCTGTGGTAGTTTTAGTTCTGTTCTTCTTTATTCCTTTTTTTCAAACTATTGGTTTGAGCTTTTTTGGATATGATACATCGCTTTATAATCCTGATTTTGTTGGATTAGACAATTATAAAAAACTTATAACTTCACCTGTTTTTTATAAAGTTATGGCAAATACTTTTATCTATTTAATTTTTGCTGTACCGTTTTTAACAGTGTTTCCACTGTTTTTAGCTATATTGATTAACCAAAAAATCAGATGTGTTACTTTGTATAAAATATTAATTTATTTACCAGTAATTGTTTCAATTGTCGTTGCTGCAATCGCTTTTAAATGGTTGTATGCCCAAACTGGTATATTAAATTACTTTGTAGAACAATTGGGCTATAATCCAATAGGGTGGCTTACTGATCCAAAATATTCTTTGTATTCAGTCGCTATCGTAACTATTTGGAAAGGTGTTGGATATTATATGATGATTTATCTTGCATCTTTGATGAGTGTACCTCAAGATTTGTATGAAGCTTGTGATATCGATGGGGCAAGCTTTTTTAGAAAACATTTAACTGTTACTGTTCCTCATCTTATGCCAACGATTGCATTAGTGTCTACAATCAGTGCAATTTCGGCAATGAAGGTTTTTGCAGAAATTTACGTTATGACAAAAGGTGGACCTTTAAATTCTAGTAAAACAATTGTTTACTATATTTATGAAAGAGCGTTTGAAAATCTTGATTTGGGCTATGCTTCTGCATTATCAGTAGTTTTACTTTTAGTAGTTTTAGCATTTTCTATAATCAACGTAGTTTTCTTTGAAAAGAATAGGTATCAAATATGATAAGAAAATTTGTTGAAAAATTATCTATACATTCAATTTTGATATTCGTATCATTATTATCAATCTTTCCTTTTATATGGCTGATTTCTACTTCATTAAAAGGTTTGGATGAAAATATTTTTGCATATCCACCTGTACTTATGCCACAACAATTTACGTGGGATAACTATCTTGGCGTATGGGACAAAGTTAATTTCATGGGGTATTTTATAAATTCCATGATTGTTGCAGGTTTGACTGTATTTTTAAATCTTTTACTTTCATCTCTTGCAGCTTATCCTCTTGCTAGAATGAATTTTGCAGGTAAAAAGCTTGTGTTTTTTGCTATTTTGGCAACTATTATGGTTCCATTTCAAGCAATTATGTTACCTGTTTATTTGATTACTATTAAATTACATCTGCTTGATAGTGTTAATAACATTATGGGTTATATTGGTCTAGTAATGCCTTTTGCTGTTAGTGCTTTTGGTATATTTTTGATGCGTCAAGCCTTTCTTACTGTTCCAAAGGAAATGGAAGAGGCGGCTATTGTTGACGGATGTAATGTTTTTCAAGTATTTTTCAAGGTAGTTCTGCCAATGGTTAAACCGACTCTTGCCGTTTTAGCTATTTTTACATTTATTGGTTCTTGGGGTGAATTTTTATGGCCAAGTATTGTGCTTACAAAAGATGCAATGTACACTTTGCCTGTTGGAGTTAACAACTTGCAAGGTATGTTTTCTAGCAACTGGAGATTTATCGCAGCTGGTTCAATCCTGTCTACAATTCCTATTTTAATATTCTTCCTAGCTCTTCAAAAATACTTTATTTCAGGCGAAAATGACGGAGCTGTTAAGGGTTAGAATAATTTGTTCATAAGAGTTTCAAATTCTGGGAATGAAATATTTACCCATTGAAATTCGTTGATTTTTATAGATTTTTCACAAATTAACCCTGCAACGTACAAGCTCATAGCAAGTCTATGGTCGTGATAAGTTTCTATTTCGGCATCACCTTTTAGAGATTTTTTTCCGTTGATAATAAATCCGTCTGGTGTTTCTTCAATATCAGCGCCAATTTTCTTTAATTCTCTTACTGTTGCAGTAATTCTATCGCTTTCTTTGTTTCTTAAATCTTGTGCATCCTTGATTATAGTTGTACCTTCTGCTTGAGTTGCTAGGACTGCTATAACAGGTATTTCGTCAATAAGTTTTGGTATTACATCACCTTCTATTGTAGTTGCATTAAGGGCTGAAGTTTTTATTCTCAAATCGCCAACTTCTTCTTTTCCAAGAAGTCTTTTATCCAAGATTTCAACATCTCCACCCATTTTTTCAACAACTTCTAAAATACCTGTTCTTGTAGGGTTTAGACCAACATTTTTAATTATGATGTCAGAGTTTGGAGTAATTAACCCTGCAACGATAAAGAACGCCGCACTTGAAATATCTCCTGCAATTTCTATATTTTTTGCTTCTAACTCAGATTTTGTAATTGATGTTGTTGTACCATTTACTTTTATATCAGCTCCAAGATATTCAAGCATCAATTCTGTATGGTTTCTTGATAAAAATGGTTCTGTGTATCTTGTTACACCTTTTGTATTTATACCAGCAAGCAAAATACAAGATTTTACTTGCGCAGATGATAATTTTGAATTGTAATCTATTGCTTGTAAATTTTTTCCATGTATTTTTAATGGAGCTTTGTTATCGTTTGAACTGATTTCAGCTCCCATAAGAGATAGTGGCTCAATAACTCTTTTCATGGGTCTTTTAGAAAGGCTTTCGTCACCCATAAGAACAGAATCAAAATTACGAGAGGCTAAAATACCACTCATTAATCTCATTGTAGTTCCACTATTTCCACAATCTAAATCTGAGCTTGGAGCTTTTAAAATACCGTCAGATACGATTTCAAGTGTTTGTTCGTCCAAAAATTTATGTTCAATTCCAAGTGATGAGAAAACTTTCAATGTTGAATGACAGTCTGCACCCTTAGAAAAATTTTTAACTAAAGTTTTACCTTTTGATAAAGATGAAAACATTATTGCCCTATGTGAAATTGACTTGTCAGAAGGGATTACGACCTCTCCTGATAACTTATTTTTCTTTTCTACAATTAAATCCATAAATTTATTTTAGCATAAACTACACCATTTGGAGGATATTCAAAACAAAAGTGTAAAGATTAATTTTCTATGGTCGATATATAAGTCATAAGAAAACCGAAAGGTTTTACTTACCTCCTCCCCAAGTCTGGTAGCCGCCCTCGTGACGGCTTTTTTTTTTATTAAATTTTCGACTTTGTCAACCCTAGGACTATTCTAAATAATCTTTAAACGAGCTTAGCTCTTTATTTTTTCTTAGTTTTTCTAAGGCTTCATTTTCGATTTGTCTTATTCGTTCTTTTGAAAATCCTAAAATTTGTCCTAACTCTTCTAAAGTTTTAATTCTTTCTCCATTTAGTCCAAATCTATGTATAATTATGCTTTGTTCTCTTGAATCTAGCGATTTTAAAATTTTACCAATATCTTTTTTTAGACCGTGTTTAGTCGTTTCAAAATCAGGTGATTTATAGCTTTTATCTGCAATGTAATCTTGTATGCTCAAGTCTTCTGTCACTGGTGTATCAAGGCTAATTGGTTCTTTTATCATTGATTTTTTTATTGTTTGTATTCGTTTTGGATTAATTTTTAAAACCTCTGCAATTTCTTTTTCTGTTGGTTCGTGTCCATTTTTTAAAGATAAATCAACGTAAGCTTTTTTATATTTTCTAATTTTGTCGTTCATGTGAACAGGTATTCTAATTGTTTTAGAGTGATTAGAAATAGCTCTAATTATTGCTTGTTTTATCCACCAAGTCGCATAAGTAGAGAATTTTAACGCTCTTGAATAATCATATTTTTCCGTAGCTTTGATTAGTCCAAGTGAGCCTTCCTGTACTAAATCCATAAACAATACACCCTGTCCTATGTATTTTTTTGCAATACTTACAACAAGTCTAAGGTTTGATTGAATTAGTTTTTTTTTTGCGCAAATTCTTTTTTCTTTTTTATCTTCCTTGATAATTTTTCCCAAGTACTGTTCTTCATTAAAAGATAGAAGTTTAATTTTCCCTACATCTTTTAAATAATTTTGCAATAAGTCATCTTCTTTTGAAATAGAATTAAATGTTTTAGGCCCAACTTCTCTAACTTCATCGTCTTCTAATAAACCTAGTTCTTCCTCAAGTTTATACTCCAAATTGCTACCCATAATATTTCCCCTCAAATCTTTTTCAATACACACATGTATTGACGGGAAAAATAGAAATTTGTTTCCAAGGGATTAATTATTAATTTTCAGGAATATAATATTCAACAAATTCACATTTAATATTCATTTGGGGTGCAAGAATTTGTCCAATTGGAGAATTTATAAGGCCTTTAAAAGCTCTCAATGTGTTATTATACTCTACAACACAAGGTTGAAGCATTGTTTGAATATTTATAAACTCTTGCAAATATTTGTTCAAATAAACATTTGATTTTATTTCGGGATATTTCATAGCAGCTGTAAACAATGTATTTAACTTAATATCCAATTCATTTTCAAGTCTAAATCTATCTTTATTATTGTTCCAACGAGCAGGTAATTTATTTATTTCAATAATAAGTTTTCTCACAGCAAAAATAATGGCTTCGTCATTAACCATAACACTTTGTGCTGAATCAATAAAAGTATTAACAGCCTTATGTCTTGCTCTTAATCTTGCATCAACACCTGCAAGTCTTTGTAAAATTCGTTCTTTATAAACTTTCAATCCACCGTAGGTTGCATAAAAAGCTAAACCTACAGCTAAAATAATTGCTATTACAACAAGTACTGCAACCATATTAATCTCCTGCTAGAATAACAGTGAAATCACTCTTTGGACAGAAGTTTTTAACTGGATCATATACAAATTGAATATTTTGCATATTTGAAACTTTTTTCTTTATCCAGTTAAAGAAATCGTTTGAAATAGATGATGATTGAGCGATGAATTGAGAATGTGTTATATCAGCTCTATAGAAACAAGATACTGTCATTCCAAGTTCTTCCATTTCAGACTTCATTAGTTTTGCTTGGTCAGCTTTTTTAGAAGCATAAATGATACCTGCAACAACGTGATTGTTATCCACTGATGTTCTATCTCTATAAATCATTCTGTTAATAACTTCTTGAGTTTTTTCTGGGTCAAGAATCCAGTAGCTTATAGAACCTTTTTGGTTTGGAGCTCCAGGAAGTGTTGCAACCTCAATCTTATTCATATCAATATTCTTTGACAATGTTGCCAATTGAGAGATTTCATATAAAGATAAGTCTGTTTTTACATAAGTTGTTACTGTATTAATCAATTCAGGAATTTTTGGAATAACTTGAGGTGTTTGTAATTTTTCCAATAATCCTCTTAAGAACCATTGTTGACGTTGAGTTCTACCGATATCTCCAAGTCCATCTTTTCTAAATCTCAAGTATCCAACAGCACCTCTGCCGTCTAAAATATTTAAACCCTTATTCAAGTTTACGTGTAAATTACCAGAATAATCGTGGTAATGCATTTCTTTTTCTACATAAATTGGTACGCCACCTAAAGCATCTACAGCTTTTTCTACGGCTGCATCATTAACCATAATGTAGTGGTTAATCTTGATACCAAGAGTTTCTTCTAATGTTTCTTTTGTTAAATCAATACCACCAATAGCGTGTGCAGCGTTGATTTTTTGAACACCGTGGTCGTGTGGAATATAAACTTTACTATCTCTAGGTACAGAAATAGCATTAACAGATTTTGTTTTAGCATCAATGTTTAAAAGAATAATTGTATCTGTTCTTGTTCCAATCCAAGGGTCTGAAGCGTTTTGGTTAGCGTCTGTACCTACAAGTAAGATTGTTTGTCTTCTTGTAAACAACGGCATTGTAAATGGTTGTTTTTCTCTCTTTTTAAAAGAAAATTTTGAAATGAAATCTGCAAACCATGATTTTTCAGTTTGATTATTTTCATCCCCAACAACAATATCAGAATCGCTCAAAAGCAAGAATCCAATTACTATTCCACATAAAATGGAAATGATTACAAGCATAATCTTTGCAAAATTTGAAGTTTCTTGTTTTTCTTCTTCCAAATGTTTTAAAAATACGCTATATTCGTCTTTTTCACGTTGTTGATTGCTATTCATGTAAAATCTAATCCCTAACTATTAATGTAATTATAAGATAAGAATAAAATAAAATCAATTAAAGTTAAGTATTATAAATCTTCTTTTTGATAAGCCCACGCAGAGTGGTTATGAATACTTTCAAAAGATTCACAAGCAAGCTCAAAGCTTCTGATTTCAGGCTTTTCTTTAATTTTTATAATAACATCTCTCAGCAAATCTTCAACAAATTTCGGATTGTTATAAGCTTGTTCTGTTACAAATTTCTCGTCTTCTCTTTTTAAAAGTGAGTAAATTTCACTAGATGCGCAAGTTTCAATATCTTTTACTAAATCTTCAATCCAAATATGCGCATTGTCATCATAGCTTATTTTTAAAGATACAATACTTCTTTGGTTATGTGCGCCATTGTCAGAAATTTCTTTTGAGCATGGGCAAAGCGTTGTTACTGGAACTTTTACACCCAAATAAAATTTATATACATCATCATAATATGTGCCTGTAAACGAACAGTCATAGCACATTGGTGATACTAGTTTTGATACAGGTGAAAGTTTGTCGATAAAATATTTGAATTCAAATTCAAGTTCACCACTTTTTGCGTCAAGTTTTTCAATGATTTCTTTCAAACAACCTTTGATATCAACGCCTAACATGTTTTTGTTTCTCCATTCTGTTAGAACTTCGATAAAACGTGACATGTGAGTGCCTTTGTAATCTCTAGGTAGCGAAACACTTGCTGTTGCTTTTGCCCAAACTACACTGTCAGTATCATTTTTGCGTTGTATTATTAATGGTAATTCGACATCTTTTACGCCTACTTTTTGTATGTCGATACCTCTTTTATCTTTTGAGTTTTGTACGTCTTTCATTATGTTTCGTCTTTTTTCAAGTTTAATGTAAATTTACTAAAATCGTTTTCTTCAATTGCAAGTAAGATTTTTAAAGCTGCTTCTCTTTGTGTTTTTGCAGGTGCTAATCTTAATAATTCAATTGCCTTCATAATTACAGGGTCTGAATCATACCAACGATTACCTTTTCCTTGGTATTTACCCATCATATCATATACGTGATCTAACACTTCTGAAGCAACTTGTGTTTGTAATTGTAAAATAAATTCTGCTGCTTCATCTTTTGTTTTGGCTGGTGATAATTTCAAAAGTTCCAATGCTTCTTTCAAGATTGGGTCTTTGTCGTACCAACGTCTATTTTCCATATCTACCTCGTGTTTATTATACGTTCGCTTTCTTTTTGGTTATTCTAGCATATATCTTAAAATTTTTATAGGTATTATATTTTTTATTTTTATTTTTATTTTATTTGTGATAAATTTTTCTATGTTAACTTAATTGGAGAAAATGTATGAAATTACTTGTTTTGAATGGTCCGAATTTAAATATGTTAGGTAAAAGAGAACCTGAAATTTACGGAAAAAATACTCTAAATGATGTACAGAATTTAGTGGAGTCATACTGTAATTCAATTGATTGCTCTGTAGAATTTTTTCAATCTAACCATGAAGGTGATTTAATAGATAAAATTCAACAGGCAGAAGTTGACGGTATTATATTTAATGCAGGTGCTTATACACACACAAGTATTGCCCTAAGAGATGCAATTGCAAGCGTAAAAACTCCAGTTATAGAAGTTCATATTTCAAATGTTCATTCTCGTGAAGAATTCAGACACAAATCAATGATTGCCCCAGTATGTTTAGGTCAAATTTGTGGTTTTGGCTTAGATAGTTATATACTAGCTATTGAGGGTTTGAATCGCTTTCTTTCAAAGGACGCAAAATAACGATTGAGCTTAAGTTCAATTGAATAAAATCGTGAAATTCTGCAGGCTTATTTGGAATAAGTCTGTTTCTAAGTTCGCAATTTTTGATTGCAACAAATTTTTTTACGCCGTTTAAAATATCACTCAAAACACGGTTTCTTTTACCAGTTTTTGGCATAAACACAGAACCTCTGATTTCATAGTCTTGGGTTATTACTAAAACTCTTTCTGACCATACTCCTGAATTAAAATCATTAGCTGAAAATTGTCCTGTCATATTAATTATTTCCTTTCGTTATTACATTTCGTATGATTGGAACAATGGTAAGTATAAAGCTAAAGCAAGTACCAATACAATACCACCAATTACAATAAGCATTATTGGTTCAATAGCTTTTGTCATTGTGTTGATTACTTTATCCAAAGTTTTATCAATAAATATTGTTGCTTGATACATCATTTCGCCCAAACGACCTGATTGTTCACCAGTTGCTATCATAAATAAAATCATATTGGGAATAGCTTTTGTAGCCCTAAGTGCTACAGATAAGTGTTTACCTTGTTGCACTTCGGCTGTGGCTAAACTGATTTTGTCTTTCAATGTTGAATTTGTCAATGTTATATTTGAAAGATACAAGCAGTCTACAACTGGAATACCAGCATCGTAGGCAACTTGCATTACAGATACAAAGTTTGAAAAATTCGAAAATTGGATTAATTGATTGATAATAGGAATTTTTAATACATATTTATCAATCATTCTTCTAGATGGTGTCCATCTAAGCAAGAACATACTTCCAAAGATTACTGTACCAAAAATCAATGGGATAGCAGGCCAATATGTCTTTAAGAATACACCCATATCCATTAATGTTTTTGTAATCCACGGAAGTTCTTTGTCTAATGTATCAAACATTTCTGCAAAAGCTGGGAATACGAATACCAACATTACGGTTGTAACCAACATCGCCAAAATGATTACAAAAACCGGATACATTAAAGCTCCGACTACCCTACTTCTGATGTCTTCTTCTTTTTTCAAAAGTTCAAGTAGACGTTCCATTGTTTTTTCAAGTTCACCGGCATCTTCACCGGCTCTTACTAGACCGATATAAATCTGACCAAAAACTTCGGGATACCTAGCAACCGTATCAGCAAAGGTTGATCCTGACATAATTTGTCGTCTTAATTCTTGAGCTACAGCTTTTAATTTTTTATTTGTTGCGTCCTTTTCAATAAACGTTAAGGCTTCAATTACAGGAATACCTGATTGTACAAGAATTTGAAAAGTGGAAGTAAATTCAACTCTTTCATTAAGCTTGAGTTTATTAATTTTTCTATATTCAACCTTGTTTTCATTAGAACTACCTTTTCCTGTTTCCAAAATTTTTGTAGGAATGTAACCCATTTTTCTAATGAGATCTCTTGCTTCCTTATGGTTGGAAGCTTCTAGTGTTCCTTTGATAACGTCTTTATTTTTTAATGCTGTATAACTATATATTGGCATTTATAAAATCCTATTCATTAGTTAAACCTAAAACTCTGACATATTCAGAAATTGTAGTTTCTCCATTAAGTATGTGATTTAAGCAAGATTGACTTAGCGTTTTCATTCCAGTTGCAATAGCTGCATCTTCAATTTCGATATCGTGCGCACCTTGAGAAATTAGTTTTCTAATTTCCTTTGAAATTGGAAGTATTTCATAAACGCCCATACGTCCTTTATATCCTGTCATATCACATTGTCCACAACCTTTTGCTCTATACAATTTTGTTTGCATAAGTTTTTGTATGTCTTCTTCGTCATTGAAAATTTGGGCGGCTTCCTCGTGTGACGGATAATATTCTTCTTTGCAATCAGCACAAAGATGTCTAACAAGTCTTTGCGAAATTACACCTATCAATGTTGAAGATACTAAATAATCTTTAGCACCCATTTCGATTAAACGCGTAAGTGTAGATGCTGCTGAATTTGTGTGAACAGTACTTAGTACTAAGTGACCGGTAAGAGCTGCTGAAATGGCAACTTCAAGTGTTTCGTAGTCACGGATTTCACCAACAAGTATAATATCAGGGTCTTGTCTTAGGATTGCTCTCATACACGATGCAAATGTTATACCAGCTTTAACATTAACTTGTGACTGGTTGACACCCTCTAACTTGATTTCTATCGGATCTTCAATTGTGGTAATATTTACACCCTCAGTATTTAAGTTTTTTAGAATTGAATATAAGGTTGTAGTTTTACCAGAACCAGTAGGACCTGATGTTAAAATGATACCGTTTGGACTTGTGATAAGTTTTTTTATCTTTTGAATATCTTTTCCGCTTGCACCCATCAATTTAATATCTTTTTCAGAAGAATTTAATGTAACAGCTGGTGCAAGTACACGAATTACCATTTTTTCTTTGCCAGAAACAGGAAGTGAGTTGATACGGAAATCAAACTCTTTGTCTTTATAGTTAATAGTAAAAGTCCCATCTTGAGGTCGTCTGTGTTCTGCAATATTCATTCTTGATAAAACTTTGAAACGTGTTAATACAGGTTGTTCTATTTTTGCAGGTAAATCAAGTGCGTGTCTTAAAATACCATCTATTCTGTATCTTATTACGTGGTTTTTTAGTCTTGGTTCAATGTGAATATCTGATGCTTTTAAATCAATAGCATCTGTTAAAATTTTATTTACGAATTCAGCAACTGTACCAGAATTTTCTTGTAATTCTTTATCAATTTGTTCCCACAAAGAATCTTCAACGCTTAGTTGACTGGCTTCTGCTTCTAATTTTTTTAAGATACTATCAGATTGTTTTTTCTCTTTAGAAAAATATTTATCAACTGTTTGTTCAAATTCATAAGAAGTAATGATGTATGGTTTTGGATTTTGACCTGTTATATAAACAATTTCTTTTAAAGATGCCGTATTATGTGGTTCTACAACTCCAACTTGCAAAATTTTTCCATCTGAAAACATTGGTAAAATTTTATTTTCTCTAATAAAATCTTCTGGAAGCATTGAAATATTTTTATCTAACGCTTTAAACATTTCTGTTGTAACGTTTTCCATATTAAAAACTTCTGCTAAAACTGTTTTTAGTCTTGGTAAAGCAATAGCTCCCATTTGATAAAGAATTGTTCCAATCGGTTCCATTCTTTTTTTAGCATCTTCCATCGCTTCTGCAAGTTGAACTTCTGTGATTTCACCTTTATTATAAAGAATATCTCCAACCATTTTATTCATTTCAGCAAAAGTTTTTGGAACAGTTTTATTTTCTTGTCCAGAATGAGTATTAAGCTCTGTTGGAGTTTCTTCTGTTGCTTGAATACCTTGTGCTGGTTTATCCATTGTTGGAGGATTTATACTTACAAACAATTCATCAAAAGCTTCATTTGGTAAAAATATAAACTGAGTATCGCAACCACAAACAGCCTTAATTAATTCCCCAGCTTCGTGTTTACGAGTATGCTGATTTCCGACAGCAAAAAGAGTAGTGTTTTTTACATTGATTGGCAAAAACTGGAATTCTTTCAATTTTGCAAGGTCAAATTTTGAAACAACTTCTTTGTTTATATTCGCTTTTAACTTTTGTATTTTTTCATCCATTATAGTTCACTGCTTCTTTTAGTTCTTGGAATTCTTTTGTAAGTTTCAATATCTTCTTCGTCAAAGATAATTCTAGGTGTAACCATTACGATAAATTCTGATTTACTTCTTGAAAGATTTGAAGAACGGAATAAAAATCCTATTACTGGAATATCACCTAACACTGGAATTTTAGAAATCCCTTTAGATTCTTGTTCGTTAACAAGACCACCTAAGATTAACGTATCACCATCTTTTACACGAATATTTTTCAAATCAAGGTTTCTTCTTGCAAGTAATGTTGCTTCTACGTCCTCACCTTCACCTAATTGACCTGCAACTACTGTGTAGTTTGGATTGATGTTGAATGTAACGTATCCTTCAGGGCTTATTTGAGGGGTTATAGAGAATTTCAAACCTTTATCTTCCCCAATTTCATAGTTTTTAGTTAATTTGTATGAACCAGTTGTTGTTGCATTTGTTCCAGAATCAGTTGTAACTTTTTTGATATAGTCTTCTGTTAAGTCAATTGTTGAAGTTTGACCGTTTGTTACTAAGATACGTGGATTTGATAACAACTTGCCTTTTGTGTTTGTCATCAAATAATTAACAGCCCATTCAATTGTCGTAGCATAGTTTTGTTTTGTACCACCTTCACCAAGAATTGGCACAGGACCTCTTAATAATATACTTGTAGCTAAGCCACCATTCATTGTTACCCTTGTATTACCGTGAGCGTATGCCCATTGGTTTGTAAGTTGTTTTGAACCATTTTCATTTGATTCAACAATTGCAATTTCAAGATATGCCATTAATTGTTTTTTATCGTGTTCTGCAACGAAATCTCTAATTGTTTCAATTTGATTATCGTTACCACCTATAATATTAATAGTACCAATTTGTGGATAGTAAGATACTGTCAATGATTGAGTAGGAAATGATGAAAAAGATCCTGCTTTTACGTCATTTTTAATTTCGCAAGCTACAAAACCTTCCCCAAGTTTGATATCTTCTGCACCACCAGTAGGTCTTGACATAAATAGGTCACTAGCTCCACCAGTACTTTTTACACCAAATGTTGTTGGTACTAAAATTTTACATATTAAGTCTGCCATTTCTTTTGGTGTTGTGTGATTTAATATGAAAGTTGTTGATTTTGGTTTTTTATCAAATTTATCAAGTATTTTTTGTGCCATCAATACATCATTTTTTGTTCCGAAAATCAATAATTCGTTATCAAGAGGGTTTGTTGTTACAATATCACCTGTTGATAAGCCTGGAAGATTTTGAGAAAAGATATTTTTATTTAAAAAGTTTGCAATTAAAGCTGCGTCCAAGTGTTTTACTGGAAGAGCTGTCATTGTGTGTCTTGAATAAGTTAAATCTTTTGCATCTTTTGCATTCGCAACAATCATTGTTCTATTGTCGATATAATAAGTTAAATCAGAAACTTGTAAAACCATTTTAAAAGCGTCATTTAATGGTACATTAACCAAGTCTAAAGTGATTTTTTTATCTTTAGGTACAGAATTGTGGAACATAATATTTAAGCCTGCTTTGTCAGCAAACATTCTAAGTACTTGTTGTACATCAGAATCTCTCAAGCTCAATGTAATTCTTGGATTTGAACGAGTGAATTGAATATCACCTTCTAATTTCATTTGAGAAGGTTTAGTATCTCTAAGTACTGGTTTTTGGTTTGCAGCAAAGGCTGTAATTCCACCCAAAAGTACTACTGCTAATATTGTATATAATATTAAATTTTTTACCCTAACTTTTATCATTTATTTTTTATCCCTATAATCTTTGATGTGAGTTGTAAATCATTCTGTCGATTCCTGCAGAACCTCCAAATTTGTTTCCTAAATTAGAAATAGTATTGTATTCCAATTTACCATTAATTTGTTCACCAACACCTGCGCTATATACGTTAGAACCTAATCTAACTGTTACAGTTGAGTTAGTGATGTCCAAAACTTTAAATCGGTTTATGATATCGCCTTTCTTTACAAGATAATCAGAACCTTGAATGTTCAAGATTGCAGAAGGACTATATCTATCATATAAAATACCTGAAATAGTTGTAGTAAGAACTTTTTGAGCATCAGAATCTTCTGGAACTTGTGGAACAGGTTCTGGATAGCTTACTTTTTTCGTAGCACCAAGTGCATTTGTATAAGGTACAAATGGATTTGTTCTTTCTTTATCTGAAATAGAGAAAGAAACTTTTTTCTGTCCTGTTGCAATAGCAATATCAGCTCCATCAATGTCGTCATCTACATCAATAATTTTTCTACCTTTTCTTGGTACGTAAACTCCTGAAACTCCACCATCATTTGGCGTTGGAGATTGACCGTATCCTGTGTTCATAGGGGTTGGTAAAGAACCAGTTGTTTGGCTTGAGCTTGCGCCCATGCTATAGAGTGCGTCTAAATCAGATACGTCGCTATTTGCCATTCCTGTATCGGCTACAAATTCTTCTTTAATATTAATAGGGTGTGAATCTAATTGATACAAATCGTAAATATAGTAAATTGTATATCCTGCTAATAGGGAAAATAAACTGATTAATACAGCGATTGTACCGTACATAATTTTTTCATTTTTAAAGATATTATTAAATCGAATTTTGAACACATTAACAGTGTCATGGCTGATTTCAAATCTATCAGTCAT
>SAMEA104315433__coassemble_176_pt1 | contig 34664 bp, 35 predicted proteins | sample SAMEA104315433__metabat2_high_PE_030 | metagenome-assembled genome bin SAMEA104315433 (sample SAMEA104315433) | gut metagenome | biome: Monkey gut; feature: monkey-associated habitat; material: faeces | place: China | collected 2013 | reverse complement strand
TTTTTACCGGCAAGAGGTGGAGACTTGTATAGAGCTTATCAATTAGGTTCTACAAAAGACGAAAAGAAAATGAAGGTTTTGGGTTCAATTTTGATTGAACGAACTTTTGACGGAATTTGCGTATTTTTGATTTTACTGTTTGCAGTCGTTATGTATTGCAAAACAAAATGGATAATAAATTTATCTTATACTGTGGGAACACTTTTTATCGGAAGCTTTGTAGCTTTTTATTTAATTTATAAATACAATAAGTTAGATTTTATATTTGGAAAGATTAAAAACTTAGCAATAAAAATTTTACCTCAAAAATACCACGAAAAAATTTCAAACATTTTTAAATTTATAAACGGGCAATTGAATAATTTTGTAGAAGGATTTAAAGCGCTAAATTCTTTCAAATACACATTTAAAGCTTTTTTGTTTAGCGCACTTGCGTGGGGCATTGAATGTGTTGTTGCATATTTGATAATAAATAGTTTTCATATGCAAATCGGTTTTGCGGCATCATTGTTTGTAATTAGCTTAATTTCTTTTTCTACAATGATACCTTCTGCAAGCTCATTTGTCGGACCTTATCAATATGCGTATATTTTGGCATTGGGAATTTTTGGAATTGATAAATCAACAACACTTGGAATTTCTACAATACATCAAAGCATTTTGCTTTTAACACAAGGCTTGATGTGTAGTTATATTGTCTTGAAGAATAATTTTTTGAGTAAAAGATAAAAATTTTGCAATAAAATATTAAAGTTATACAATATTATAGATAGGAGAAATAATATGTATAATCCAAAATCCATGAAAGCAGAAGAATTTATTTCTGACGAAGAGGTTAATAGCACTTTAGAATATGCAGAAAAGAATAAGAATAATATTGAATTAATAGACGAAATTTTAGAAAAAGCAAGAGAAAGAAAAGGCTTAAATCATAGAGAAGCATCTGTACTTTTGGCTTGCGAAGACAAAGAAAAAAATAAAGAAATTTATAAACTAGCGGAACAAATTAAAAAAGATTTTTACGGAAATAGAATTGTTTTATTTGCACCTTTGTATCTTTCAAACTACTGCGTAAACGGTTGTGTATACTGTCCTTATCACGCAAAAAATAAACACATTCCAAGAAAAAAAATGACACAAGAAGAGATTGAAAGAGAAGTTATAGCTCTTCAAGATATGGGACATAAACGACTTGCGATTGAGACAGGCGAAGACCCCGTTAATAATCCTATCGAATATATTTTGGAAAGCTTAAAAACAATTTATAGCGTTAAACACAAAAACGGTGCAATTCGTCGTGCAAACGTTAATATTGCAGCAACAACCGTTGAAAATTATAGAAAATTAAAAGCAGCTGGAATTGGCACATATATTTTATTCCAAGAAACATACAATAAAGAACGTTATGAACGCTTGCATCCAACAGGTCCAAAACACAATTATGCTTATCATACAGAAGCAATGGATAGAGCTATGGAAGGTGGAATTGATGATGTTGGTTTAGGTGTACTTTATGGACTTTCAACATATAAGTATGAATTTGTAGCTCAATTAATGCACGCAGAACACCTTGAAGCTGTTCACGGCGTTGGACCTCATACAATAAGTGTTCCAAGAATTAGAAAAGCTGATGATATTGACCCAAGTGCATTTAAAAATGGTATTGATGACGATACTTTCTGTAAAATTGTTGCTTGTATTAGAATAGCTGTTCCTTATACAGGCATGATTGTTTCTACAAGAGAATCAAAAGAAGTCAGAGAAAGAGTTTTACATTTAGGTATTTCTCAAATTTCTGGTGGTTCAAAAACTTCTGTTGGTGGATATGATGAACAAGATTATACAGATGAAGATTCATCACAATTTGATGTAACAGATACAAGAACACTTGACGAAGTAATGAAATGGTTGATGGAAATAGGATATTTACCAAGCTTTTGTACTGCTTGCTATAGAGAAGGTAGAACAGGTGAAAGATTTATGGATATTTGTAAATCAAAACAAATACAAAATTTCTGCCACCCAAATGCAATAATGACTTTGAAAGAGTATTTAGAAGATTACGCACAACCAGAAACTAAAGAAGTCGGTGATAAGTTAATCGCAAAAGAACTTGAAACTCTTGAAAGTGAAAAAGTAAAAGAATTAACTCGAGAAAATGTCGAAAAAATTTCAAAAGGAGAAAGAGATTTTAGATTTTAGAGTCAGAGAAAGTTTTAACATTAAAAGAGTGGTTCAATGTTTTCATTGAACCACTCTTTTTTTGTAATATTTATTCCTTCTAACTTGTTGGACCACTTCTTCTTTTTACTTGTGATTTTTTCAAGTTTTTTCTCTTGGTTTTGAATTCTTGTTTTAGTTGTTTCAACTGTCTTTTATATACAAATTCTTTTTCTTTTTTCTCTTGTTTTTTTGCTTCCTTAGCTTCTTTTTCTTCTATTTTTTTTACATCTTCCAAATGTTTTGTTTCAGCTTTTACCATTTCTGGATCTTTAATACCGTTTTGTATAAGTCTAAATCCGATAACACTAACTTCCATTGATTGATTATCTAAAGATTCAAGTTTTGAATATTTTCCGTCATAATCAATACTCCACGCTCCTAAAAATTTTGGTTTATTTCCAGTAAAAGCGTAAGCATTTATTAAAACTCTATTGCCATTGTTTTTATCAAATCCTAGTGGGTACAAATCCCATCTGTATTCGCTTAATTCAAAGCCTTTTTCTTTTTCCCAATAATGTAAAATTGCTTGTCTGATTTCTGTTAAATTTGTTGCTTTTTTTGTTGTAAAATCGTAAGTCCAAACATTTGTTTGCCAAATACCGTCAAAAGTATTACCAATTTTTTCTTTTGCAACCAATCTTGTGTGGTTTACATCAAAATCAATAGGTACAATTGTTCTAAACGTATCCCTTACATCTGTATCTTTATCCGTTTCAAGGATAGGTTTTGACCATCTTCGTGCGATATTTGCTTTTAGAATTCTTTGCGTGTCAGGTTTTGAAGTATCAAGTGGCACAACAAAAACATCACAAGTAGTAACGTTTCTATCTGCGTAATAATAAATTACTGGATAAACCATTGTTTTTAAATTATTTGCGACAAGTCCGTAATTGTTTTCTTTTCTATCAAACTTGTATTTTCTACTTAAATGAATATCAGGACTTCCTGGAGGATCGTTATATCTTACAAGTTTATAGACAGGTTGAGGAAGATATTTCATATCTTTATCCTGAACAGGTGATATAAAATCTCTATCTTCTTTGGTTTTGTCTATAACTTTTGATTCTGCTTCGTATTGAGCCCTTGTCATATAACCAGATTTTGGCATAAGACTTTTTTCGTATTGCTCTCTTAATTCTCTTTTTCTAACTTTGTATTCGTAATCTAATTGTTCTTCTTCTGGGCTTTTGCGAAAATTAGGCATTGAAATATCAAAAGTTGCAATTTCTCTATTTATATTTTTTTTAGTTTCTTTTGCTTTTTTCTTTGCAGTCCCCATTCTATCCTTCGGAGGTTGTGCATTAGAAGAAGTCGATTTACCATAAATTAACTCTGTTTTTTTAGCTTTTAGTTTTTTAGCTTCTTCTTTTCTGACTTTATTTAATTCTCTTTTGCTAATTTCTGGAATTGTTAATTCAATTTTTGATGCAACTGAACTGTTTAAGCTATCGTCATAAGCTAACAAATCTAAGTCAGGCTGAATTAATAATGCAATTGCAGAAGTTAAAAACATTGTCTAAACAAGGCCTTCTTTCATTGCAAGGTTAATAGCTTTTGTTCTGTTTTCTGTACAAAGTTTTTGTAAGATACTATGAACGTGTGCTTTTGCAGTTGCATAAGAAATTACTAATTCGTCAGCAATTTCTCTATTAGATAGTCCGTTAACAATAAGTCCTAAAACTTCTAATTCTCTATCTGTTAAACCATAAGTGTTTTTAGCATTTGTTTTGTTTACTCTAGTTTCTTCAGGTGCAATAGGGTAAGTGTTTTTGTTGCGTTGAATATTTGACAAAACAATTCTTGCAATATTTTGGTCAATCCAAGCAATACCTTCTGCTACAGCTTTTATAGCAGAAATGGTTTGGTCTTTTGTTGCGCCTTTCATAATATATCCGTCAGCACCTGATTCAAATGCTGATAATACGTCTTCCTCTCTATCTCTTGATGTGTACATCAAAACTTTTACTTCAGGGTTATATTCCTTGATTAATTTTGTTGCTTCGATACCGTCAATTTCAGGTAAGCCGATATCCATTAATACAATATCAGGGTTTAATAATTTAGCTTTATTAATACCTGCTAAACCATCTTCAGCAGTGTCAATAAGTTCTATGCTATCTTCTCTTTCTAGTACAAGAGATAGTGCAATTCTTGTCATTTCGTGGTCTTCTACCATCAGAACTCTAATATTGTTAGCCATTGATTAATACCCTTTCTTCATTAGGAACAACAACATTTGTTAATAAGAATGAGAACTCACTTCCTTTATTTAGTTTGCTTTCAAGCCAAATTTTCCCTCCGTGAGCTTCCACGATTTGTCTTGATAAATATAATCCTAAACCTGTTCCTGTTGAACGTTTTTTGCTTGTTCCTTGAGAAAATCTCTTAAATAGGCTTGGGATATCTTCTTTTGGAATTCCGTTACCATTATCAATTACAGAAAATACAATGTCGTTATCTTCTTGTTTTACGCTTATAATTATTTTTCCATTATTATTTGTGTAGTTTATTGCATTACCACACAAGTTTGTAATTACTCTTCTAAGTTCGCTTCTGTCTGCGTTTACAACCATTTTTTCATCTGGTTGGTAGTCTAATATAAATTCTAAATCTTTTTTGTCAGCTAGTGGCTTTAGTTCATTATAGCATTGGTCACACAAACCTTTGAACTCAAAGTGTGTTTTTACTAATTCTAATTTGCCTGAATCATATCTGTAAACTTCTAGTAATGAGTTTACAAGTCCAAGAAGATTTTCGTTATTTGTTTTTAATGTTGATAACAACATTGTAGCTTTTTCGCTAAAGTTTCCAAGTGTTCCGTCTAAGAAGAACTTAAGAGTTTGAATTGCAGCAAGTAAAGGTGTTCTCATATCATGAGTTAATGTAGCAATAAAATCATCTCTCAAACGTTCTGTTTCTTTTTGGACAGATACATCCCTTATTACACCAACATATTTTTGGAGGCTTTCATCTTCGCTTTCAATCATAGCTAAGCTAATTTCTACAGGAGTTGCTTTTCCTGAAAGAGTATTTGTAATGAAATAATCTCTTAAAACAATTTCTCTTTCATCTGGATCAATTGTTGTAAATGGTTCACCTTTTTGTGGGTACGCAATGTCTGAAAATTTCATTTTTTCAAGATGTTTTGCAGATAAACCTGTCATATTTTCACAAGCAGGGTTGACTTGTTCTATTTCGCCGTTAATGTTTATTGTGATAATTCCGTCAGCACAATAATTGATAATATTGCTCATTTTTGAGTTCAATACTAAAATGTCGGCTGTTTTTTCTTTTACTAAATCTTCTAAATTATGTGAATATTTTTCTAATTCAGCTTTTGCAACTTCAAGTTCTGAAATCTTTTCATTTAATTTTTTTATTAAGTTACTTCTTTCAATACCGTTTTTAATTGTAATAATTAAATCGTCGTTATCCCAAGGTTTTTCAAGATATTTGTAAATACCAACTTCATTAATTGCCTGAATAGCGTTCTCTTTATCAGCATAACCTGTTAAAAGAATTTTACTTACATCAGGGTATAATTTTTTTGCCTCTGTTAAGAATTCAACGCCATTCATTTCAGGCATTTTTACGTCAGAAACAATTACGTCAGGTTCATTATTTTTTAGGAATTCCAAAGCTTCTAATGGATTATTAAAGAATTTTCCATTAGTGAATCCTTCCACTCTAAATAGCATTTTTAACGCAGATGTAACGACTTGTTCGTCGTCAACTACGACAATCATCCCTGTTTTCATACCATAAGGATAACTTATTTTCAGAAATTAGACAAATGCTTAACAAATTTTCATGAACTTTAGTTAAGATGATTTTTAAAATATTTAAGAATTTCTATTAATGTTGAAGAATTTCCAACATATCCTGATTTTGATGTAATCCATTGTGATTTATAATCTAGCGATAAAGCAATTTGTGGCGCGACCTCGTCAATTATTTGCAATTGAAGTGAATTAATTGCTTTACAGCATTTTATTGAAGTTTGGCTACCTAGTGTGATTAAAATTACATCTTTTTTCTCAATAACTTTTGCTGTTAATTCTGCTAAAAAGTTTGCTGCTTTTGAGATTAATTTTGGTTTTGTCATTTCGTTATCAAGTGAATCATCGGAAAAACCGTCAAATTCCTGAATTAACGAAGATGCATGAACGGTAACTATATCATAGTTATTAAGTGCATCTAGAACCTTGTTTACTATATCTTCCGAAATTCCCTCCATAAGCATTTGCATATTAACGCTTATAGCAAATTTGTTTTCAATTTCATCAGAGGCAGTTAATTTTTCTATTTGTGTTCTGCAAAGATGAGTTGGCGAACCTGAAACAATTAATTTTGGAAGTTGAGGAATTTTTACAGGTTTCTTTTCTTCCTTGTGTTTTTCTTCTTCTAAAAGATGTTCTGCTAGAATTTTTGCAGTAGCAGTCGTTCCTACTGGAAGAATATTTAACTTAGATTTGTTTGTTGCTAAAATTATTTGTTCTATATCATCGTTAGAAACTGCATCTGCAACGATAATTTTTTTCCCTGCGTTTACAAGTTCTCTTATTTCCATTAAAATTGGACCTGCACCTTGCATAACTTTTTTAAGTTCAAGATGACCTACAAGGTCGCTTTTATCTTCTCTAAGTTGTGTTTTTAAAAGTGATGGAATGTGAGTTTCTGTAACAGGAGCCATAACATCTCTAGCAACTTCTGTTCTTTCAATCGGTAAACCTTTGATTAATTGGTAACCACCCACGGTTGTAATATTGTGAACAGGTGATGCAGGAATAACTATTGCTCCATCAAGTTCTAAATTTTCAATCATACTCAAAGTTTCAATACCGATATTCCCTCTTGAGTATGTATCAATTTTTTTGAAAAATTTATCAATGTTTAAATCATTTTTTAATTTTTCGCAAGCTTTTTGGACTTCTGTATAAGAAGTTTCATAATCTTTTCCTCTACTAGAAGTTGAAATAGCCCAAACTTGTATATTTTTTATACCTTGTTGAATATTTTCGCAATCCAAAACAACCTGAGTGTGAGCACCTTTTAAATGAAATTGTAAAGCTGCGTCGTTAATTTCAGTTATGTCATCTGCAAGTATCCCAATAATGTTAGAGATTATCATTATTATTCAGCGTCCCTTTTTGAACCTAATAATCTAATATTGTTAGCTACAACTAAAAATCTTTCTTTTTCTTCGCCTGTTTGGTCTTTCCATTTATTGATAGCAATTCTGCCTTCAACTGCAACCATTCTACCTTTTTTTACGTATTCGCCAGCAAATTCAGCTTGCTTATCCCATACGTCTACGTTGAACCAGTCTGTTACTTCAGCCTTTGTTTTGCTGTCCCAACGGTTTACTGCTAAAGAAAAGTTTGTTCTTACTTTTCCTGATTCAAAATATTTGATGTCTGAATCTTGACCTGCACGTCCTACTATTACTACACTATTCATATTTTAGCCCTCTTTTACTTCTTCTGTATTTTCTTGGTTATTACCAGTTACACAGTTTTCATAACCTGTGTTTTTACAAATTTCTTCGCACCATAGTCTTACAATTTCGTCTTCTGGTAGTTGGTATGAGATTGGTTTCCCAATTATAACCTTAACATCTCTACCTCTAAATTTTTTAGAATATTCTTCTAACCCGCAAATTGAAATTGGTACGATATCAGCTTTGAATTTTTTTGCAAATAATACAAAACCTTTGTGAATATCTTCTATTTTTTTGTTTTTACGAGTTCCACCTTGTGGGAAAATTCCTAATCCCCATGATGTATTAAAAATTTCTTTAACTGTTTTAAAAGTTGCAAGTTCAGGTTTTTCTCTATTAACTGCAAATGCACCTAGTCTTTTGACTAGCCATGTTTTAATGGAATTTCCTTCAAAAAGTTCTTTCTTTGCCATAAATGCAATTGGTCTTGCTACTGCGTAACCTACAAATGGTGGATCAAGTTCTGAAACGTGGTTACCTACATAGATTACGTTTCTTTTTTTTGGTAAATTCTTTCTACCCTCAACTTTTAAATTATAATAAAAAGCTTGTACAGGAAAAACCATAAATACTAATACAATATAATAGAATATAGTTCTCCAAATATGGTAATCACTTGCAAATCTTCTTGCAAAGTTTCTAGGTTCTTTTTTTTCTTGTTCGCTATTCTCTTTTGTCATTTTTTTTCTTTCCTATGTCGCAGGGATGTATTCAAACCCTGTAAGTCTTTGAATTGCTAGCCCCCATTGTTCCATAACGGCGTCTAAATCTTCACTAAATGGAATTACTTCTCCAATTTTAACTTTAATTTTACCTTTAAATGGGCAAAGTGTTTTGTTTTGTGAACCTACAATACCAATTGGTAAAATATCGCACTTAGTTGCTTTTGCTAGTCCTGCAAAACCTTTTTTAATATCTTCAATTGTTCCGACTTCTGCTCTTGTTCCTTGTGGAAATAATCCTAAAACCCAGTCAGTATTTTGAACTTCTAGGGCAGTTTTTATTGTTGAAACTTCTAATTTTTCACGGTTAACGGCAAATGCACCTTCCCAGTCTAGCATCCAACGTACAAATCTTTTTTCAAAAAGTTCTTTTTTAGCCATATATGCAACTGGTCTATTTAATGTAAAACATACCAAAAATGGGTCTAAAGTTGAAAGGTGGTTTCCACAAGCAATGTACTTGTTATCTTTTGGAATATTTTCTTTTCCTTCTATTTCAACTCTATACATCAATTTGAACTGTATTCCATACCAAAACTTGCAAACTACTCTTTGGAAAAATTTTCTCCAAAAATTAAAGTATTTTGCAGTTCTTCTAGCGTAATTTTTTGGTTGTTTTTTTTGATTTGCCATAGCTCCTCCACTTGTTTAATTATACTATATATATTTTATTTGTAAAATGTATGTATTGTTTTAATACAAATATGTGTTATTATTATTTTATAGATTTACATTTACTATTATTAACTGCATTTACTCACATTTGAAAGGAGAGTTTATATGAATTTAGACAAGAAAGCTTCTTGCCCACTAGAAGAACAGTTATTTAAGAGTGTTTATGATAGAACACCTCAATATGTTAAAGATTTAAATTTAATGGATTTTTCAAATAAAGGTGAATTTACTTTTACTTTGAAAAAAGAACATCTTTATCCGTATGATGAAACTTCAAATCCAGAAGGTTTAAATTTAAAAGATTGGTTTGCAAATTATGCAAAAGAAGCAAAAGTTTCAACAGCAGGTATCAGAGGTCCTCAAAATATTTTATATCCTCAAGATACTCGTTTTCCAATTAACTTGGTGGGTATTGTTTTGGCAACTCTTGCAAAGGCTCTTGTTGCAAAAGAAAAATATCCTAACCAACAAATCATTAAACTTGCAGGTCGTGAAGTTAGATATAATTCAGATTTATTCCTAGATGCTATCGCTAGAATTCAAGCTGCTCAAGGTATCAAAACTCTTGTTCCAGTTGAAAAGAAAACTATTCCTATTTGGTTAGCGTCTTTCTTGGCCTTTAAATTAGACCTTGTAGGTGGTGAATACATCACTTCAAGCCATGGTATTTCAGTTAAAAATGCCACAAAAGACTTGAACTCTCAAGGTAGCCAATATTTACCAGAAGAATCAGCTGAGTTTGTTCAAAAAATTCAAGAAATTTTTGACGAAACAGAAAAGAATGGTTCTTATGAAATTAAAATTTCAGCAGAAGATAATCCTTTAATTGACGAAAAAGTTATGGCAAAATTACACGATGGTGTCGATTTATACGTTGAATATTTAAAATCAGGCGTTGCTGAAAAAGATAACTTAGATTTTATTAAAAAAGCTCAAAACAAAATTGTTATTGAAAACGTTGGTGGTTCAGCATACAGAACACTTAGCCGTGTTTTAAAAGAATTAAATATTTCTGATAAATTTGTTTGGTTGAATGAAGGTGAAGATCCATTCTTCCATTCAATCGGTAAATATGATGAAGATCCAAAAGGTAATAAAACTTTCTATGATTATTCAGTAGATGCAACTGTTTTGGCAAAACGTAAAAATGGTGAAAACTACTTCCCAGTAATTGAAACTCTTCATTACGACAAAGTTTTAGCTGATTATCCAATCGGTACTGCTGTTTTAATTACAGACCCAGATCATGACAGATTAACAGTTACTCAAATTGAAGACGAAAAAGAAATTTCAAAACTTGAAAAAGCAGGTATTGCTTATGTAAAATTAGGCAATGGCAGAATTTTAACAGTATTTACTGCAAACCAAGCTTTCTTATTGTTAATGGATTTTCGTATGAAGATGTTGAAATCTCAAGGCAAATGGAATAATCACCCTCGCTTTATGATTAAAACTACAGCATCAGCAATGAGTTGGGATGAATGGGCAAAAGCTAATAACGTAGCTGTTGTAAATGTTCCAGTTGGATTTAAAGAAATCGCTAACATTATGAAAAAAGTTGAATTGAAACTGAAGAAAAATCCTAACGACGAAGTTACTGTTATGGATGTGTTCGGTCAACGTATCAACTTAGGTAAATCACCTCGCTTAATCTTCGGTGGTGAAGAATCTGGTGGTATGATTATGGGTGGCGAAGAAATGATTAAATCTCTTGCTGGTCGTGAAGCTATTGCGATGAGAGAAAAATCAGCTACAGAAGCTATTCTAGTTGCTTCAGCTCTTTCTTCAAAACTTGAAGAAGAAAATAAAACAATGTCTGAATACTTGCTTGAAGTATTTAAAGACAATAACATTAAAGGTCAATTTGATACTCGTGTAGATATTGCTTACTACAACGAATCAGAACCTGATATTGATAAATTAAAAGCTGCAAAAGTTGCAGGTGAACAATTAAGAACTAAAAATGATTTGTTCTATTTATCAATGGCAATCGCAATTCGTTCTGGCAAAATGACTTTTGAAAATGCTAAAGAAATTCTAAAAGATGCATTCAAAGAACTAAACTTTGATAACTTAAAAGCTATTAAATTTGTTGGTGATGGTACATATTTAGAATTTGATGATAAATACATTGAAATTAGACCTTCTGGTACAGATGCTAAAACAAAAGCTTATGGTGCAGGTCTAAACTTTGATGAAATTGGTAAATATGCATCTGCAATGGGTAACTTCTCTGGCGAAAGAACAGAAACTCATAAAAAATACATTACAGATGAAATGTATGAAAATACAAAAGATAAATCAATGGAATATTATTTGGAATTTGTTAATGATGAAGCAAATAACGAAGTGTTTGTAATTCCTGAATATTCATTCTAATTGATAAATTGAATATTATATGCGGCGAAGCCTTTGGCTTCGCCACTTTTTTAACGAAAAAGAGTTGTGAAATTTTCACAACACTTTTTCGTTTTATTTTGTTTTTCTTTTTTATTTTAAACTTCTTACATCTGAAAGCGCTATCATATTGAATTTTTCTAAATAACTCTTTAGAGGTAACTTAATTGTTTTTGACGTGTCATGTGGGTTAACAAGATAAATATTTTTATCATCTACATTCTTTACTGAGTATGCGTGAGCGTTATAGATGTGAACTTCTTCACCTGTTTTAGCATCAGTTGCCCCCATTCCTCTAGTATCAACATCAGGAGTCATACCAGTAACGGCAGCTCTACCACTCATACCGTTTCCTTGGATATAGTTAATCATACTTTGTACACCAAAAGAACCTACTGCAGTACTTGTGTGATCAGGATCGCCAAGAAGTTCAAGAGCTTTTCCTACATAGTTTCCGTCAATATCAGCTTTTCCGTCTGGAACAGTTTCTCTAAAATATCTATCCATAGCAATTTCTAATGCTCTTACGTCTGAATCTCCACTTGATAGTTCATTTGAGCATTTCAAATCTCTAGCTGTAACTGTATAAGTTTTTCCAACACCTTTCAATGTAACCGTTGCGTTACCTTGTTTGTCAACTTTTACAGCGTTATCAAGAACTTTTTTACCTTGAGGAGTCATTGATAATGATTGAATACCTGCTAATAACCAGCAATCACCAGTTTGTCCTTGTCTAAATGGTATGTCGATTTTACCATTTGGTCTTGGTCTTCTTGTTTGTGTTGTATCAGAACGGTTAACAATTTTTTTGAAATCTGCAGCTAAGCGTTTTTGGTCAACTTCAGGTAAACCTTTTTTAGAATCATATTTTTTTACTAAATCTTGCATTTTTGGAATAACATCATCAGAACGTTGTTTGTTGTAGTTTGCAACATCTTTGCCAACATTTACCATGTGTTGTAAACATTGCTTTTTCTGAGCTTCTGACAAATGTTTAGTATTCATAACCATTTCTGGTAAACTATATCCAGAGTTTGCAAAAACTTGAAATGCAAATTTATAACTCTTAGGGTCTAACGTATGTATAGTTTGCATAAGTTTTTCTGTATTTTGTTGCGAAACTCGTCTTTGGCTTAAGCCTTTAAATATACCCAAAGTCGTTTGTTCTGTATATTTCAAACGCATTTTTCCATCAATAAGTGGAACGGGTGGAGTATCATTCTTTACCTTGATTTTTTTTGGTTTAAAACTGTTATCATCAAATATTGAAGGTAATTTACTTTCTTTTGGCTTGTAAGGTGTGCCAGAACCTTCTGTTTTTCCACCAAAAATTTCTATTTCTGGAAGTTGATTTGCTTGTCTTGTTTGTTTTTTTGCTGTTGTCCCCAGCTGAGTAAATGTTAATTTCTGTCATATATAAACCCCTAATCTTATACTATAAAGATAGCACTTTTTTCATCTTTTTACAATAAAAAAATCCTTTTAATTTCACATTTCTTAAAAGGATTTTTTTTATGTTTTATTGCTAGTATTTTTTATTTTTTTGATTTGTCAGCAAATTCGCTATCAATTCTTAAAAATACTGGTGTAATTTGGTCTTTTTCGATTAATTTACCGTTTTTGATATTATCGAATTTAAAATCATCATATTTTGTATTGATATCATAAGATAATTGTTCTGCCATACTTTTAGCGATGTTAGGACAGAAAGGTTCAATTAGTGATGCAACTGTGCACATAACCTCAAGAACTGTTCTTAGAACAGAACCACATTCTGTCATTTTTTCTTCTTTTGCTAAAGTCCAAGGAGCATTGTCAGTTACGAATTTGTTTGTTGCGTCAACAAGAGCCATAATTGCTAATGCAGCTTCTTGAATTTCGTAATTATCAAAGTGATATTTTACTCTGTCAATTGTGTTTTTAGTAATGTTTAGAATATCGTCATTAACTTGGAATTCTTCTTTTACTTCGCCGTCAAAATATTTAACAAGCATTGAAAGCGTTCTATTTAAAAGATTTCCCATAGAGTTTGCTAAATGAGCGTTAACTTTTTCCTTGAAATCAACATCAGAGTAGTTGCCGTCTTTACCACAAGGAGCAGCTGTTGCCATATAGTAACGAAGAGCATCTGCGTTTTGAAGTTCAAAGTTGTTTAAAATATCAGCAGGGGCAATTACGTTACCCAAAGATTTTGACATTTTAGTTTCGTCAATTGTAATCCAACCGTGAGCTAAAATGTGTTTTGGTAATGGCAAATCTAATGCCATAAGTATTGCTAACCAGTAAATACTGTGGAATTTAAGAATATCTTTACCGATAACTTGTAAATCAGCTGGCCAATATTTTTTGAAGTTTTCATCTTGGCTTTCAGGAGTGTAACCAAGAGCTGTAATATAGTTTGATAAAGCGTCAATCCATACAAAGATAACTTGTTCAGGATCGTCAAGAACAGGAATACCCCAAGTTACGTTTGAAATTGAACGTGATACAGAAATATCTTGAATATCTTCTAGTTGGTTTAGAACTTCGTTTGCTCTAAATGATGGGATGATAAAATCAGGATTTTCTTTGAGATGTTTAATAATTGCGTCTTTGTATTTTGTTAATTTGAAGAAATAGTTTTCTTCTGAAACAACTTCTGGTTTCTTTAAGTGGTCAGGACAAAGTCCGTCTTCTGTTAAATCTTTTTCGTTTAAGAAACATTCACAACCTTGGCAGTATAAACCTGTGTAAGAATGTTTGTAGATATCACCTTGTTCAACAAGTTTTTTGAAAATTAATTGAACAGCTTTTTCGTGATAATCATCAGTTGTTCTGATGAATTTGTTGTAGTTAATATCTAAAAGTTTCCAAGTATCTGTAAAAGATTTTGCATTATTGTCGCAAAGTTCTTTTGGTGTGATACCTTTAGAAGCTGCAGTTTTTTGAATTTTTATACCGTGTTCGTCTGTACCTGATAAAAAGTACAAATCATTACATCTTTTTTTGAAATGTCTAGCGATTACATCTGTAAGAATTTTTTCGTAAGCGTGCCCAATGTGAGGAGCTCCATTAACGTAATCTATCGCAGTTGTTAAATAAAATTTTTCCATTTTCTACCTCTATATACTTATGAAAAAATTATACAACAAACAAGTTCAGGGTAAAGAATAATGCTTCGCACAATGTAATGGGAGAAGATGTCTGAAAGACAGATGAGGGTTAATTTTAACATAAGTCCTCACCAAAATATCGTCAGTTCCACCTGTGCAATCAAAGATTGCAAACGGTGGTCACGTAGTGTTGCTGGTGTTGTCTTTGCTTTCGCAAAGCCAACACCAGCAACACCGACTAACGTATTTCCTCTCCCATCAATGGGCGAGGGTAAAGAGCCTAAGCCTTGATAAACCTGCATGATTCCAGACTTAACACCTGCTTAACGCATTTCTATTTACCGTTAAGTTTTAACGGTACTCCAAAACATATTACTTTTGCTACTTATCGGCATATATTTTGGGATATGTATTTGTAGTATTTATTTCTACATCCCAAAGATACTACATTTCCCCATGCCCACCTCATCTATATAGAGGAGAAATTTAAAAAGTTTTCAACAAAAAAGCCGTGTCAATAGATTTGGGCAACGGCAAGAAGAATATCGGATAAAGGGTAGGTAAAAGTATTTGATTACATGTATTATGTGCCACCCTTTTAAAGTTTTATAACAAAATTTTATGTCTAATTTAACATTTGTTAAATTAAAGTATTTCTTTTCCATCAAATAGTTGTACAACCATTTTTACCTGATCAGAAAGCAATGTCTTATCTACAGAATTTTTTCCATCATTCTCCTCTTCTTTATTTGTATTATCAGAGTTTTCTTTTTTTTCTTCTGTATTAGGTTTTTCTTTTATTGGGGCAGTTTCAACTTCCTTTTTAGGTTGAGGTTTTATTTCTTTCTTCTGTTCAATTTCTTTTGCTACTGCTTTTGGTTCAGGATTTTTTTTTTCAACTTGAACAGGTTGTGATGATGCAGAAAGTTTTCCGTCATCAGGTAAAGGCATTCTAACGATTACGGTTGAACCTGATTGAGAGAACAAAGTATCGCATGCATCAACAAGTGATTGCTTTTTACTAACATCATTGAATTTGCTTACCAATGCGTCACTTTTAAACGTAATAATAATTTTTTCAGGTGTAATCATTACTGGTGTTGCAAGTTTTAGCAAAGCTTGTGTTGCTGAGCTTTGTACATTACTGATAAGTGTATGCCATAATTCTGAAATATTTGAACTTGAAGTTGGTTGACTTTGTGATTTTGGCATTGGCGAAAAATCTTCCATTTGTGGTTTTTCTTCTGCCTTTGTTTCTTCAACTTTTGGTTCTTCTGTGACTGTTTCCTGTTTGATTTCTTCTTTTATTTCAGGTTTTGGTGTTTCAACCTTTGGTTGAGGTTTCATAATAGGTTTCATTGTTGGCATTGGTGCTGTTTTATAAGCTGTCGGTGTCGCAGAAACTTTTACCTCTCCGTTTTCTAATCTTGATAATCTTTCCTGCAAATCTAAAAGTTTTGTATTTTCTGTTAAATTTGCCAAATCTATTAATGCAACTTCTAACCAAAGATGAGGAGTTGTACTTGTTTTTAGTTCTTTTAAGTAATTAGAAATTTTTTCTATTAAAAATACAATTTGATGTTTTTCTAAATCCTCTACAAGAGGCGAAATAGCTTTAATTTGAGCATCATTATATTGTGTTAATTCAATTGCAATATTCTTTTCGCAAGTTTTTACCAACAATGCGTTTTTGAAAAATTCAAGCATATTCAACAAAATTTGAGAAGGTTCATTACCTGAATTATAAATCTTTTCCAAGATAGTGATTGCTTCTTGAGGATTGCTTTCAACAATAGTTTTTGAAATCTCTAAAAGCAAGTCAAAAGAAATTCTACCCAACAATGAATTGATATCGTCAACAGTAATTGCTGTTGTTGTTCCAAGTACGCTCAACTGGTCTAAAAGTGAAATAGAATCTCTCATTCCTCCTGCTGAATTTTTAGCAATTGCATAAAGCGCTTCTTTTTCAATATTTATACCTTCTTGTTTAGAAATATATTCAAGATGTTTTACGATATCTTCTGTCGTAATACGTTTGAAATCAAATCTTTGGCAACGGCTCTTAATTGTATCCAAGACCTTTTGAGGTTCTGTTGTTGCAAGAATAAAAATAACGTTTTCTGGTGGTTCTTCCAATGTTTTCAAAAGAGCATTAAAGGCAGTATTTGAAAGCATGTGAACTTCGTCTATAATGTAAATTTTATATTTGCCGTTTACTGGCACGTATTGGATTTTTTCCAAAATGTTTTGGGCATCTTCAACTTTTCTATTACTTGCAGCATCAATTTCTATAACGTCAACTGGTGTTGAATTCGTGATATCAATACAGCTTTCGCATTTGCCACAAGGTTTTACGGTTGGTCCATTTTTACAGTTTAATGATTTAGCCAAAATTCTTGCGCTTGAAGTTTTACCTGTTCCTCTTGGCCCTGTGAACAAGTAAGCATGCGCAATTTTGTTTAGCTCAATTGCGTTTGTTAAAGCTTTTTTAATATGTTCTTGACCTACAACTTCTTCCAATGTTTGTGGTCTATATTTTCTATATAAAGGTACATACTTTTCGTTCATGATAATATTATATCGTAAGAGATTTGAAATTTGTGTAATTATGAATTTAATTAAACCTGAAAAATTAAAAAAAGGCGATACAATCGGAATTGTGGCGACTTCTGGGAATTTAAAATCAGAAGAAGCTCTTAAAAAAGCTGTTTTATATTTCGAAAACAAAGGTTTTAGTGTCGTTTTAGCAGAAAATCTCTATGATAAAAAAAGATATTTGGCAGGCGAAGATGGTGTTAAAATTGAGCAATTGCACAAAATGTTTTTGGATAAAAATATTAACGCTATTTTCTGTATGCGTGGGGGTTATGGTGCAATTAGATTAATCAATAAAATTGATTATGACATAATTAGAAACAACCCTAAAATTTTTATCGGATATTCTGATATTACAGCATTATCTGCTATGTTTTTAAAAAAGGCTGGTTTGATTACATATTCAGGTCCAATGTGTTTGGGTGATTTTGGCTCAGATGAAGGTGATATCGAAACTTTTGAAAATTGTTTTGATGTCCTAATTCAAGATAATATCTTAGAATATTTGCCGTTTCAAAAAGGTTTATCAAATAATGAAAATGCCAAAGGAATTACTTTCGGTGGAAATCTTTCAACAATTGTTTCTCTTTGTGGAATTGATTTTATTCCAAATGAAGATTTTATATTTTTTATCGAAGATTTGAATGAACCTGTTTATAAAATTGATAAAATGCTAACACAACTTTCTAATATTCCTAAATTTAGACAAAATATAAAAGGTTTGATTTTAGGTGAATTTTTGGATATAGAAAATACTCATGATTTAAAAGAGGCTCTTGAGGAATTCGCTACTGATTTAAATATAGCAGTGTTAGGCGATTTTAGAATTACTCATAACAAGAAAAAAATAACTGTACCTTATGGTGCAAGTTCTGAAATAAAAGACGGCAAATTTATTATTTATAACAAATAAAAAAGGTTGAAGTTTTTGCTCCAACCTTTTTTAATATTGTTTTGTTTTTATAGTTATTTAATACCTAACATTTTCTTGTACCAAGCAAATGAATCAACTTCGATACCATTAAATGTTGTTTTTAAACATTGGCTTTTTAAATATTGTGTAAATTCATCATTGTTTTTTAATTTTGATTCTGTTTTGTGTTGAACTTCTACTAATGCCATGTCGTAATCTCCTTTATTTAACCTTATGCTTATTTAATGACCGTAAAAAAATAAATTGCTAAAAAATGTATAAATGTTAAGAAATTTTAAATTAACACATAATTAACCAAAGAATTTTTTTAGTTACATTCGCCATATATATTGAGATACAGCTGAAAATTAAATCGTAAAGAATTTTCCATCCACTTTGTGCAACGATTGTTCCAAATATACTCAAATCATCACCAGAACTAATGATTGATATAAAAGCTGTATATAAAATACCAATTACGTGAATTGTTAAAACCCCAATTACTGTTGCTTTTAACACGTTTTTTATAGAATATCCGTGATTTAAAATCGTTCCTGTTAAAAATACTGCAGGGACATAAGCTAGTATGTATCCAAAATTAAAAGCTAAAACGTATTTTAGACCACCACCGAGTGCAAAAATCGGATAGAAAAATAATCCTATTGCGATATATACAAGGACTGATAATGTTCCAAAAATTCTACCCATTAAGCCTGCAATGAAAAGAATTACTGGTATTTGAGGAATGTACAAATATCCGTTAGTATCATTTATAAGACCTTCTCCAATATTTAAGTTGCCTGTTGCACTCAAAAAGTGTGGAATTTTTACCTGTGTGAATGTCGCAATTACAATTAGAAATGTACAAATCCCAATCATAACTATTGTTCCAAGAGTTATTCTGATTGGTTCTCCTTTGTATTTAAATATTTCTAACTGGTTTTCAGGTCTTTTCATAATATATTAATTCGTGAATTTAATTCTTTTTCGTTTTCTAAAAACTTCACTTTAAATTTATCCCAAAAAATATTTTCTGTCCACATAATTAATGCGTCTTCATTATTATCTTGATAATATTTTTTTCGGCAACCAAGTGATGAGAAAGTGTATTTTTTGTATAAGTTTATGGCAGGTTCGTTTGAAACTCTAACTTCAAGTGTAATATATTTTACCATTTCTTCGTAACATTGTTTTATTACGTGGTATAAAAGAGCTTCTCCAATAGAATTTCGTCTATATTTAGGTGATACAGAAACATTTGTTATATGAGCTTCTTCTATAATGAACCAACTTCCAATATAGCCTACAGCTATGCCGTCTTCTGTACGGGCAATATAGTATCTAGCTATATTATTTGAAACCTCAGAGTAGAAAGAATCTTTTGACCAGTGGTGTGCGCCATAAGTTTCTTCTTCTATCTTAAAAATTTCATCAACATCTTTTGATGTCATTTTTTCTATTGTGATTGTTAGCTTTTCAGAATTCATAGGATTATTTTAGCATGAAAATTTGTTGTATAATTGTTTTATGATAAATTACTCAAAATTGTTTGATATAGTGAGAAATTTGTATGCAATGCCAACTTATATGGGTTGGTTTAATAATTTGCCTTTAAGATATTTTTTGGAATTAACTTATCGTTGCAATTTAAATTGTCCTTATTGTTATGTGGGTGAGGATAGAAATAAACATGAACTTTCGACTGACGAATGGCGAAAAATTATCAAGCAACTTCCAAAATATTCTATTGCTACTCTTGTAGGTGGTGAACCTCTTGTAAGACTCGACTTTGGTGAAATTTTCAATGCTGTATCTGATAGATTGTCAGGTAAAGTAACAATTGTTACTAATGGAATATTATTAAATGATGATATAGTTAAATTGTTTGATAATAATAGATTGACCTTGCTTTCTGTTTCGTTAGATGGTTATGGCAAAAATCATGATGAAAACCGTAATAGAAATGGTCTTTTTGATTTGGTGACAAGTAATTTAGAAAAAGTTTTGACATTAAAGAAACGTCCAAAAATTGATATAAAAACGATTGTTTTAGAAAATAATTTAGATGATTTGCCTAAACTTTATAAATATTGTGCAGATAAAGGTTTTGAATTTTTGTCATTATCTTTTTTAAGAGCTAATAAATTAAAACAAAATTGCTCTTTAAGAGAAAATTTAACAGAAGAATTTTTTGAAAAATCAAAGCATAATTTATATTTTGATATAGAACATTTTAAAGAAGTCTATAAAGAAATAGAAAGTTTAAAGAAAAATTCTAAATGTGAAATTAGATTTGCGCCAAAATTTGATTATTCAAAAAATCCTTTAATGGAAATAGAAAATTTTTATAAGGAAGAAAAAGATTTTAAAAATTTATACAAACCTTGTACTTTTCCTTGTTCTGATACATTCATAACTCCAGAGGGGTTAGTTTATCCTTGTCTTTCTGTAAAAATGGGTGATTTAAAAGAACAAAGTCTGAATGAGGTTTATAGTTCTGAAAAATATAAATCTTTTAGAAAATTGATAAGAGACAATGGATACATACAGGCATGTGATATGTGCTGTGAATTGTGCGTTAGGGGTAAATAGAGATTTTTCTATGTTTTATTTTTTTACTCCTCCTGTCCGTAATTTTACTTACGTACTTTTACGTCCGTAGTTTTGCTGACTTTTTTATTTTTTAAAATTCGTTATACTAATAGTATCAAGTTTGAAAAGCTTATTATTACTGGGTAAGAAGGCAATATGCCCTCATTCTGACTTGCAAATTTTTCTAATCCGAAAATATATTTAACAACAAATTAAAATATTGATTAATATAAGATTAGAAAAAGATTTTACAACTAGATTTAACACAAGAAAGATAAGGTATGGAATTATCTGTAAGAGAAACTCAGATATTAGAATTTTTATGCTATGGTGATGGCGACAAAGAAATAGCTTACAAATTGAAAATATCTCCAAGAACTGTACAAACTCATATTTCAAGACTTGTTTTAAAACTAAATGCAAGAAATAGAATTTCGGCTGTGGCTAATTACCTAAGATATTATGCAAAAAAATTCGCATAATTTAAGGGGTAAAAATGAAAAGAATAATCTTACATTGGACTGCTGGTGGGCAAGTCCCTAATTCTCATGAAAAAGAATGCTATCATTTTTTAGTTGATTCTTTTGGAAAAGTTCGTTTAGGACATTTTAAACCAGAAGCAAATTTAAATTGTAAATCTGGTATGTATGCACCTCACACTGGTGGTGGCAATACTGCTTCTATAGGCGTTGCTCTCTGTGGAATGATGAATTTTAAAGACAAAAATCATCTAGGTTCTTGTCCAATTACTCGTGTTCAGTTTGAATCAGCTATGAAATTATGTGCTCAATTGGCTTTAAAATACGAAATTCCTATAAAAAGTACAACGGTGATGACACATTACGAATTTGGCAAATCTCATCCTGAAACTTCCAGCCGAGGAAAGATTGATATAACTTTTCTTCCTCCATTTTCTTGGCTTGAAAAAGATGAAATTGGTAAATTTATTCGTTCAAAAATCAAGTGGTATTTAAATCAGATTACTAATAACAAGGGAGTTAATTAATAATGCAAACATATTATTACAACTTATCAGGTGGGATAAATTTTTCTTCCACTAAAACAGAGTTGGGACTTGATACAAAAAATATTTTTTGGTCAGATTCTGAAAATGTTGAAATCCTTCAAAATAGAGGTGTTATAAGACAAAAAGGCAATGTGAAACTATTAACTTTACCATCCAATGAAGAGATTTTGGCTCTTCAAGAATTAAAATATGGTTCTAAAAGTAGGTTAGTAATTATTACAAAAGTAGGTTCGTTATATGTTTACAATAGCGATATTGATAAGTTAACAAAATTAGACAAAACAATAAATGTTTCTAAAAAAATTAGTTTTGCAAAATATTTGGATGGTTTACTGATATGTTCTGATGCTAACGAATTACTATTTCTACAAAATGATGAAGATTTAACCATAAAATCTTGCAACTTAAAAAATAATACTAATGAAGATATTTGTTCAAATATTGTTGCTGTATATAAAGGCAGGGTTTGGGTTGCGAAAGATTCTACCCTTTATTATTCTGCTTTAGGGAAATGTGATGATTTTGAAACTTCTAATGATGCAGGTTATATCAACAATTTTTATACCGATGCAGATAAAATTGTCGCCCTAAAACCTTACAAAGATTATTTAGCAATATATAAAGAAAAATCTGTTTATTTGCTTTCTGGCAGTACTCCAGAAGATTTTGCGATAATTCCTTTTGCTGATAAAGGTACGTATTCAAATGAAAGTGTTGTTAATGTGAACAACAAGCAGTATTTCTTTACTGATGGAATTTATCCTCTTGAGGTTGGAACGCTTAACCAAATTATGATTGGTGAAAGTATTTCTCACAAAATAAAAAAAGAATTTGAAAAATTTGACAAAAATAACCTTGATAAAGTTTTTGCACTTCATTATGAAGAGAAAAATCAGGTTTGGTATTTTATTCCATATTCAAACAACGATTATTTCAATATTATTTGGATAAATGATTATGTAAACAAAGCTTGGTACAAAAGAGTTTTACCACAAAACATAACTTCGGCTTGTTTGTATGATGACAAAATTTATACAGCTGATAATGAAGGTAATATTTATATAGAAGATATGGGAAATTCCTTTGACGGTGAACCTATTAAATTTTTATGGAAATCACCTTTTTTATCTTTAGGAAATCCTTCTGTAAGAAAATCTATAGACGAATTTTATTTTATCTTGGATGAAACTTACGAAAACAATTTTATTTTCTCTGTCTATAAGAATTTTGATAGCGAAAACAGAGATGATGTGGAAGAAATTTATTCCACAAATTTTGAAAATATGCACTGGTCAACCAATAGCAAAAACTTAAACGACACTTGGGATAGTGATGAGAATTTATCTCTTTGGTCTGTTAGTGCTGACACAATGTACAAGGCAGAAATTTCTGAGGCAAATTATGCTGTTCAACTTTGTGTGGAAGGTTCAACCTTGGCTCATTCGGTTGCAATTATTGGTATTGAATTTAAAGAAATATATACAGAATAAGGCTTTTACCTTGTTTTGTGAAAAGAGTTACAGTTTATAAAAAGAAAGGAAAACAAAATGACAGAAAATCAAAACGCTTATTCAGCTTTTATTCCAGAAATTTGGAGTCAAAAGTTAAACACAATGTTAGAGAAAAATTGTGTAATGCTACAATGCGTTAACAGAAATTATGAAGGCGAAATTAAAAATCAAGGGGACAAGGTAAAAATTATTTCTCCAGCAGATGTTACTATTTCTACTTTAGGTAATGACAATTTGTCTTATAGTGAACTTACTCCATCATCTCAAGATTTACTTATCGACCAAAAGAAATATTTTGCTTTCAAAATCAATGATGTTGCGCAAGCTCAAGCAAATACTTCAATTATGGACGCTCATTTAGAGAAAGCTAAAAAAGCTATTGAAGAAGTTCAGGATTCATATCTTTTAGGTATGCATGCAAATGTAGAAGCTTCTAATATTGTAGCTTCTGATTCAACTCCAGTTGAATTAAATAAATCAACAATTTATTCATATTTTGTTGAATTAGCTTTAAAACTTAAAAATTCAGATGCTGTTTCTGGAAATAAAAAACCTTGGGTTGTAATTAATCCGATTATTGAATCATATTTATTACAGTCAACAGAATTTATTGGTGCTCATAACGTTGCTGATGAAACGCTTAGAGAGGGCTCTATCGGTAGAATTGCAGGCATGGACGTACTTGTAAGTACAAATTTAACTTCTATCTCTGGTAAATTTTATGTTTTAGCTGGTACAAATGATGCCATTACTTTTGCTTCTCAATTATCAAAAATTGAAAGCTTAAGAGATAAAGATTCTTTCTCTGATTTAGTTAGAGGTTTGTATTTGTATGGTGCAAAAACAGTAGTTCCATCAGCTTTAGCAAAAATGGTTGTAAAAGATCCAAACTATGTTGCGCCAACTCAAACTGAAACTAAAGAAGGTGTTTAATTATGTTTAAAACTTTAAAAGCAATTATTAAGGAAACAGCGTATTCTGCAGTAAAAATGGCAGAATCTACCTTGGGTTCAGGTGCTGGTAAAAAGAAAAAACAATTAGCTATAGAATTTATTGTTTCAAAACTTCCTATTGCTCAACCTTTTAAAGCTATTTTTGTTTTTTGTTTATCAAAATTTATTGATAAAGCTGTAGAGCAAGCTGTTGAATATATGAAAAATGAAAGGTAATTTATGGAAACTAATCTAAACGAAGATTTAACAAATAAATCGGAAGTAAATGAAAATTTTGACCACAAAAATCTTGAACGTAATGGCGAAAACCAAATTGAGGAACAAAAATTGAAGCCTCAAGAATTTTCGAAAAGTGATAATGATTCTTTGAAAAATTTTGAAACTATTGTTCAAAATGTTGAAAAAAGGGCAAAAGATAATATTTCAAATGTGGAAATGTTATTAAAATCAGGACTTCTAAATCAAGTACAAGGGGAAATTTTAATTCAACAAATTATAAAAAAGGGCTATGCTGAGTTAGAACAATATAATTTAGAAGATGATAAAAGTCCTAATTTAACTAAAAATGAAGAAAAATCGTTTGACAAAATTCAGGCTATTACTGAGTTTGAGAAAGAAAATCCTGAATTTTTTAAAGAAAACGGTCGTTTAGAGGTTTTAAATTACATAAAATCAGGATGCCTAGAGTTTGATAGAAATGAGCTTAATCAAATATCTGAATTGATAAAAACAGTTGAACAATCTGCTATTGATAGATATTTGAAACAGGCTGAATTTGAGGCAAAGCTTAGAAAAACAAATGATGTAGCAAAAAGTAGACTTAATGCTAACGCTCAAAATGCGAAAGATACATTTAAGCCAACAGTTTTCACTAGAGAACAAATAGGCAAAATGAGTGGTGCAGAATTTACTAAAAACGAAAAACTCATTATGGAACAGTTGAGACAGGGTTTAATTCGTTAACGCTCTTGTGGAGTTGTGCGACATTGATTTGTCGTACAACTCTCTCAAGGGGGGGTAAATGGACTAAAAGAAAGGATTTTATGAAATATTTAGATTTGATTAATAAATGCTTGGTGGAGCTTAATTATAAAAAGGTTAAATCGTTTGATGAATTAGTAAAAAATGATCATCTAAAAATTAAAAATATTTTGAATATTGTTAATTCAGAAGTTTGTACGTTTGATGATTGGAATTTTTTATTAAAACAAACAGCTTTGACTTTGCCTGCAAACACAGGTGAAATTGAAAACACTATTGATGGCAGAATAAAAACTTTATCAATTGATAATTCAATTTACGAATTTACAAATGATTTTGAAAGTTTTTTATTCTCAACTAAAAAAGATAAAAAGTATTCCGTACTGGGTGAAATGCTATTTTTACCAGTATTTGAAACAGAAAAAGAAATAAAGGTTATATATAGTACAAATGATTTTGCTAAATCAGCTGATGGTGAATTAAAAAAACAAATGGATGAGTCAGATGACGAGTCTGTTATTCCTGATACATTCGTAGAGCCACTTTTAGTGTACGGAACTTGTATGCGAATGAAGGCAAATTTAGAATATCCAAAATTTAATTACTGGCTAACAATGTACAATAAAGCATTGGCAAATATGCGTTCAAAACTAGCTGTTTCGGCTGATGAAACACCATTTATTGTAATTCGTCGTGGTGTCTAAATAAAAAAAGAAACCGGCTGAACTTTGTCAACCGGTAGATTTTACACTAGCCGAAATATAAATAGCATAATTATAATAACTTTTTATTTTACATGGGGCAAATATATTACAAAAACTTAACATTATGAATTTAAATCAACAACAAAAACAATTTATAACTGAATACATAAGGACTTTAGATGCTGAAGCTTCTTTAAAAAAAGCTGGATACAAGGACAGAAATTTAAAAAGTTTGGCGACAAAATTTTTGAATGACAAAAACATAGTTGATGAAATCAGATTGCAAATGAAAAAACAAATAGATAGTTTGCAAGTTCATAAAGGCTATGTTGTTCAAAAGTTGTTGCAGATAGCTGAATTTTCTCTTCAAGAGGAAGATATTCTTGATAAAGAAGGTTATCCTACTGGAAAGAAAAAATTAAGAGATTCTTCTGCAGGAATAAAAGCATTAGAGAGTCTTTGTAAATATTTAGGATTTAACTCAAAAGACGTTCAAGAAGGTTTTTCTACAAAAATTATTACGATAAGCAATCTTGACGAAGAAAAAATTTAAGGAGAAAAAATGAAAAAATCAAAAGATTTAACTGAAGAAATATTGATGAAAAATAAGTCATTGGATGAATTAATTAAACTGAAAATGCAAGAAGAATTGAAAAATGCATTCAATACAAGAGTTGGGAACAACAGTAAAACTTTAATTACAGATATAAAAGATGTTCCTGTTGATAAAATTTTTACGAAAAGAGCAACATTTAAAGTTTTCAACAAAGAAACAAAGGTTGAAACTTTAGTGAATGGACTTCAAGCAGAAGCATTAATTGGAATGCAAAATGATGTCAGAGAAAAATTTAGACGCAAAGAAACCGATATATTTTCTACTGACAATTTATTCGTAAAGTTTGAAAGCATTGAACTTTAGACAGCTTGAATAATTGTAGGAATTAGAGTTGCAAAAAATAGCGATAAAAATATTAAAAGTGAAATCACTGCAAATATTTTTTGAATATCTGCAAAATAGAAATGCTGTTTTCTTCTTTTGCTTGCTCTAATTGCTGAAAACTCCATTGTATATGGTTGAACTGGTAATTGTTTTTCGATTTCTTCAAGGGCTTTTGAAATTTTGATTTTAATTAAAAAATTATAAGCATCAATATTTAAAAACCAAAGAATACTAACAAGAATACCAGATAGAGAAAAAATTGCACTAGCTGAAAAGATTTTACAAATAACAAAATCTTTCATAAGGAAGATTAATACAAAAAGCGCAAGTACAAGAACATTGTAAAACTTGTTTGTCATAAAACTTCTGTCAACAAATTTTTCTTTATGTTGAGAGTAAATGTTGTACTGTTCAATAATTAAATCTTCTGAATTCATCTGTGCACCTCGTTTATAGCTAATTATACATTTAAATAAAGGGAATTGTCAATAAAATGATTAAGTTTGCAAAAATAATAATTGATAGAAAAAACAATGAATACCGAAATCTACACTTCCTGCCAGAAGTTTTTACTTTAATGCTTAAACACGAAAGATTTATGTATGACGATTATTTTAAAAGTCGGGATTTGGTAAAAGATTTATTTAATCTTGTGGAGGCTTCTGGCAGATTTTTTTGGGCAGTAGTTGACGGAGAAACTAATGATTTAATGGGTTTTGCTTATTTTGATAATTTTATTGGCAATTCTGATAATTTGCATTCTGCAGAGATTAATACCTGTTTTTTTAGAAAATATTGGGGTTATCAAACAAGAATTGCATCTAAAAAATTTATTAAATATTGCTTTAAAAAGTACGGGTTTAAAAAGATTAAGGCTGTTGTCTTTAGTGAAAATCGTATGGCAAAAGGGCTTTTATCCTATTTAGGTTTTAAAAAAGAAGCTTTGTTGAAGGCTGAAACAGTTAAAAATGATAGTTTTCAAGACGTAGAAATATATTCAATTTTAAGGAGAGAAAAATGCAAACAGAAAAAATAGATTTAACGACTAAATTAGAAGAAAAAGAAAGCATTGATTTGGTCAAATATATTACGCAAAGATATGAAGATTTTGAAAGCAATCGCTCGCGACAATTATCTGATATAAGGGTTGTGAGAGAGTCGATTTATTCTACAAAAGTTCCGAGTGTGAAGGATTGGAATACAGACATTGAATTACCAGATATTTACGAATTAGCTCAAACTCTAAAAGCTCATATTAGCGAAAATCTTTATTCTCACGCAGATGGGATGTTTGATGTATCGGGTGTTACGCCACAGGCTCAAATGCTTGCAAATAGACAAAAAGCAATGCTTGTTAATACATTTGAACAAATGAATATTGAAAACGAGTTAGAAAAAATTATTGATTCTGTTGTGGAAACAGGGGAATGTACGCTTTTTGTTGGTTGGGAAACAAAAAATAAAAATATTCGCAGGGCAAAAACAATAGAAGAACAATTGACTTCGCCTGATGAAGATTCGTTTGTTGTGGAAAACAAGATTGTTTATGACAACGCAAAAGTTAAATATATTAAGGCTGAAGATTTTGTCTTTGACACACTGAATAAAGATAATTGGGATTCTTGTGCAAAAGTTTATAGAACTTCCTCAACCTTTGATGAGGTTCAAAACAATTCTTTAAATAATGCTTTGACACCCGAAAAATTAGAAAATTTGAAGATGTTAATTACAAATAAAAAGAATAAAGATTCAGAAAAAGGAGTTGATGGTAAAAAGCTTGAAATTTTAGAATATTGGGGTGATATAGAGCTTCCAAACGGCAAATTGCTTAAAAACTGGCTAATTGTTGTCGCAGGAAGAAAAGAAATTATTAGATTTGAAGCAAATCCTTTTGTGATAAATCCGTTTATTCACGCAAATATAATTGAATCTCCAAACACAAATAGAGGAATATCGCCATTAAAGGTTGCTATTGTGATGAATAATATTTCTTCTAATATCATGAACAAACAACTTGATGCGCTTGCTTTGATGATGAATCCTCCTTATCTAGCGCCAAAAGGTTGTTTCAAAGGAGAGCAAGAGGTTCGCCCAGGAAAAATTATTGAATATGATACATCCTTAATGCCACAAGCACCTATTCCATTGACTTTTGACAAAGCTTTGAATGGCTGGGATTTCTTGAATTATTTTAAAAATTCTACTGAAAATGCAACAGGTATTTTCAAAAATATGGCTGGAAATATTCAAAATCAAGCTAGAACAGCTACAGAGATAAATTATTCTGTTACGGGGCAATCGGCTAGGTTGAATATGATATTGGATTCAATTAGTAGAAAAATTATTATTCCAATGGTTGAAAAAACAGCTGAAATTATTGCCAATTTTAAAGTTGGAAAAGAGGTTATTTGTTTGAATGATAGTGGCAAATATATCTTTTTAGAAATTGATGATTCTATACGAGGAGCTCAATATATTTACCGTTATGGAGATAGAAAAGCGACTGCAGAACGTAAATTAAAACTAAAGGAATTATTTGAGGTTGTTAAATCTTTTGCTGAAGTTCCTACACTTGCTGAAAAAATAGATTGGATAGAATGCTTTAAATATGCACTTGAACAATATGGAATAGAAAATTCAAATAATTTTTTGGTGGATGAAATTTAAGTAAATTGAAAAGAAGTGGCGAAGCGTTTTTGAGCGCTTCGCCTTGGGGAGTAATTATGGGATATAAATTATTAAAATCACAAAGAGAGTTTTTAGAAATTCCACACGATTATAGTATTGATGTTGCTGTATATCAGGGTGGTTTTGGGTCTGGAAAAACTTTTGCAGGCTCGTTGTTAGGTATTTTATTATGTTTAAAATTTGCAGGAATTAGGGGGCTTTGTGGTGCACAAACTTATACTCTTGTTAGAGATACAACCTTGCAATCATATTTTGAACACTTAGATAATATGGGATTTATAAATGGAATTGATTATGAGTGGTCAAGTTCAAATCAAGTTTTGAGGTTTAAAAATGGTTCTGAAATCTTGTTCAGACATTTTGACGAACCTGACAAATTAAAATCTTTGAATTTAGGTTTTGTAGAAATTGAGGAAATGTCAGATGTTCCTTTTTCTACTTTTAAGATGTTACTTGCAAGATTAAGACAGACAAGAAAAAATGTTTGGAAAGGTTTTCAATATCGTATTTTTGGGCATACAAATCCAGAATTGAATAAGGGTTGGGTGTATAAAACTTTTATCGAAAATCCTTTGCCAAATTATAGACTTATTTCTGCTCCTACCTATCAAAATACCTATTTACCAGAAGGCTTTTGCGAGGAGATGAAAAAACTATATGATGAAAAATATTACAGGATTTTTGTTTTGGCTGAAACTGGGGATTATGATTCTGGGCTTGTTGTTAAAGGTTTTAAGGATGATAACCTTCGCAAAATAGATTATTGTCCTGATTTGGATGTGCATATCACTTGTGATTTTAATGTTGATCCTATGTCTTGGATTTTGGCTCATAAGACAGATGATAAAGTTTTCTTTTTTGACGAAATTGTTATGGAAAACACTACGACTGAAAGAGCTTGCGAAGAATTTGTAAATAGATATCCAAAACATAAGGGTAAAATCATTATCAATGGGGACGCTTCTGGTGATAACAGAAGTTGTACAAGTGAATTTACAAATTACGTAATTATGAAAAATACGCTTGCAAAATATGGATATCAGACTGATGTCAGAATTAGGGCTTTTAATCCTCCTATTAAAAATAGAATTTCTGCTTTTAATGCAAAAATCCGTTCTGCAGAGGGAAAGGTGAGCGTTTTTGTTGATAAAAAATGCGAAAAGCTTTTGTACAATATATACAATTTAAAATACCAAGAGGGTTCTTCAAGAATTGATATTCCGTCATATCAACAAATTAAAAAATCAAATGAACTGAAATTTTTGATGCATCCTTTGGACGCTGCATCGTACTTAGTTGAATATTATTGGCCAATTACATTAGAGGTATAAATTATGGAAACTTTTTTACAATATTCGCCACTAATTGTGGTTATAATGGTGTTTTTAATTCAGCAGAGAGTTGTTGTAACTCCTGAACAGTTAGAGAAAAAACATCGTGAAATTATTGCAGACGTGGAAGAACATTTTGCGACATTAAATAGTGTCAAAGACTTGAAAGAACAAGTTTTTGATATGAAAGAAAAAATTGATAGAATTTATGAATGCATTATTGCAGTTAAATAAAAAAAATGGTATAATTCTCGCATGCAAAAAGTATTAACAGTAATAAAGCCTATAGTTTTTTATTTATCGTTATTCTTAATTTGTTTAGCCTTTTCTGCTCACGCATTAGGTTATGATTATGATTTATGGGCTAGGCTAATTGTTGGAAAAGCTGTTTTTCAAACAGGACATATTCTAACTCACGACTTTTTGTCTTACACTCCAACTCATGAATGGATTGACCACGAGTGGGGAGCAAGTGTTGTTATTTATGCTTTTCAAAAACTTTTTGGTGCAAATGGTATTATCTATCTGCAAGCAATTTTAATGTTTTTGATTTTTGTCTTTGTACATAGAATTATTAGTATAAATGTTCCTAACTATATTTCTAAATACAATATTATATTTTATTTTATAGGCATTTACGTAATGCAAGATGTGTTCTTTTATCCTGTAAGATGTCACATGTTTACGTTTATGTTTTTTGCTATGTTTTTGTATATTTTGGAATATACAAGACACAAAAATAACTACAAACCTTTGATTGCAATACCATTCTTAATGATTCTTTGGAACAATATCCACGGGGGAATGGTTGCAGGATTAGGATTGTTAATTATTTATGCAATTGGTGAACTTTTAAACAAGAATAAAAACTATAAATATTATATATATGCACTTTTGGCAACGTTACCATTGTTGCTTATAAATCCTTATGGATATAAATTTCTTCAATTCTTATGGATGGCAAATACTCTTGATAGAGCTGATATTGTTGAATGGTGGGGATTATTTTCGCCATATCATTTATACTCATATCTTGCCTTTAAAGCTTTTATGCTTGTTATCCTTGTTTTAGAACTAGTTAAGGTTATAAAAACAGGCTTTAGCTATAAGGAATTGGATAAAACAAAATTTTTGATTATCCTTACTACAACTATTCTAGCAATTCAACATTTGAAATTAATGAGATTTTTTGTAATTGTTGCTATTGCGTTTACTTATATTGATTTTTACGAATTGATTAAACATTTTAAATTGACTAAATGGAAAAATTTGATTGTATATTCTTTCATTTTCTTATTTAGTTTATCATTGTTGAAGTTAGCTGATTTTAGACCAAAAGTAAGCTACTTTTTCCCTGTTTTAGAAACAGAATTTGTTAGAACAAATAATTTAAACGGAAAAATCCTTGTTAATCTCGGATTGGGTAGTTATGTTGCATACAAACTTTATCCTGATAATTTGATTTATATGGATGGAAGATACGAAGAAGTATATTATGATGAAATGATACCTCTTTTGAAAAAATTCCATTTGGTTTTAGATGGTTGGGACGAAGTTCTTAAAAAGTATCCACCAGATGTAATGATTTTAGAAAACGAATATCCTATCATAAATAAGTTGCAAGAAATGAAAAATTGGCACGTAGCTTATCGTGGTAAAAATTTTACAGTTTTCGTAAGTGATAAATTGAAAAGAGAGTCTTATGCTCAACCTACAATGAACTATACTTATTATGAAAACTCTGTATTTGATACAAGAATTGATTTTAGAAAGAAAAAATAATGGTTAATAAACCTTTAAAATATACAGTTATATTCGGTGGTGGCGCAATTAGAGGTGTTGCCTATTTGGGTGCGCTAAAGGCTTTAAACGAATTTGATATCGAAATAGGGACTTTGGCAGGTTCTTCTGTCGGCGCAGTTTTCGCAGGGCTTTTGGCAGTTGGATATAAAAATGATGAATTAAAAGAATTGTTTTTAAACGTTAATTTTGACCTTTTTAGAGATATTCACTTTGGACTCGGAAAAGATTTTGCCTTGTCTAAGGGTGGCGTATTCCTAGACTGGCTAAGAGAACTAATTGAAAAAAAATATTATGGCGAAAATTATAAAAAAGGTGCAAATGAACCTGTTACTTTTAAAGATTTAGAAAAAGAACTGATTGTTATTACAACTGATTTGACTAATTTTAAGTGTAAAGAATTTTCAAAAAAAGAAACTCCAGATTTTGAAGTTGCAAAAGCTGTAAGAATTTCTTCAACAATGCCTGGGTTGATGCCTTCTTATAAGTATGAAAATTCAGAACTTGTGGATGGGGATTTGCAAAAAAGTTGGCCATTATGGAAATTGTCCGATACTTTAAATGCGGCAGAAGACAGAATTTTAGAGTTTAGATTGGAAGGCGATTATGCTGGAAAAGATATGAATGCGATAAACTTTATAAATACTGTCTATAGCTGTGTTACTTCTGTTGCGACAAAGTTTATTGTTGATATGTACGGTATGAAGGATAAATATGATTATATAATTTTGAATACTGGCGAAGTTGTAATTGTTGATTTTAACCAACCAAAAGATAAAAGAGAACATTTAATTCAAATTGGTTATAACCAAACAAAAGAGTATTTTGAAAAGATTTTGCCAAATAAGAAACAAAACTTGTTTAATCAATATGGCATGATTATGGAACATATAAAGGTTTTGGAAAAACTTTTGCGTAAGAGAAAAATTTCTCACATGCGAGAAGAAATTGGAATGCTTTATCTTGATTTGCATGAAGCAAATAATTTTATTGATGAAAATATTTTTGAAAAGGTTAATGACTTTAAGGATGTATTTTTTAATCATTTATCTGAGCCAAATTTGTTCGGCTTGTATTCAAAAGCAAATATAACAATAGTTGAAACCTCTTTGATGTTATTAAAAGATGAGGTTCAATTGAAGATTGATGAGCTAGGAGAGTACATTTCTGATAGAATGTTTGTTTAATGAAATATATGCAAATTAAAAGATTTACATAAATTTACATAACTCCTTGAAAAACAGAAATATTATGTATTTGAGATATGTTGTTTTTATTTTAACATTGGTTATTATAAAAAAACAATCGCTTAATTTTGTTAAAAAATTACATGAAAACCCTTGTAAATACTTGCATATAAAAATTTAGCAAATATTATAGATATAGTCGAAGAATAAGAAAGGCTGAGGAGTATTCCTCAAGGGTAAAAATAGTGTCAAAAGACGTAATTGAACTAGAAGGAACAATTTTAGAATCTATGCCAAACGCAATGTTCCGTGTAAAACTTGAAAATGATCACGAAATATTAGCACACATTTCAGGCAAGATTAGAAAAAATTTCATAAAAATCCTACCAGGAGATAAAGTAAAGGTTGAAATGACACCGTATGACTTAACAAGAGGTAGAATTACATTTAGATTAAAATAACACATAAGTATAAAGGAAAAGAAAAATGAAAGTAAGAAGTTCAGTAAAGAAAATTTGTGACAAATGCAAATGTATTAAAAGAAAAGGTAGAATCGCAATTATTTGTGAAAACCCAAAACATAAACAAAGACAAGGTTAGTTTTCACGTAGTGCGCCGTGTGAGCGAAGCGAACCCAGCACGAATTAGCGCGAAGTATGTGAACGACAGTTTTACAAAGTAAAACGAAGTGAACACTACGGAGCGTGAAGTGAAAACCTAAAACAAACGTACGGGTGATACTAGCGAAAGGCAATTTGAAGATTACCACGGAACACAAGTTCCAAATCAAACCAAAAAGTAAAACACATTAACATAAAGGAGAGAAATATGGC
>SAMEA104315433__coassemble_170_pt1 | contig 35156 bp, 35 predicted proteins | sample SAMEA104315433__metabat2_high_PE_030 | metagenome-assembled genome bin SAMEA104315433 (sample SAMEA104315433) | gut metagenome | biome: Monkey gut; feature: monkey-associated habitat; material: faeces | place: China | collected 2013 | reverse complement strand
CCTACGCCATAATCTCGTAAATCTGAACGAAATCCTAAAGAAATATTTGCTTCAACCGTATCTTGTCCTTCTTCTTGAAGATGATAAGCTTTTATCTTGTTTACAATTCCAATACCACGACCCTCATGATCAGTCATATAAACAAGTGCACCATTTCCGTGCTTATCAATCATTTGTAAAGCAGAATGTAATTGAGCATTACAATCGCATTTTAAACTTCCAAAAACATCTCCTGTCATACATTCTGAATGAACTCTTACAATAGGTATTTTTTCTGGATTAGTATCTTTAACCAATGCAACGTATTCATGGTTATTTAAAGTATTTCTGTAACCATAAATCTTAAAATTACCAAATTGTGTAGGTAAAAAAGCTTCAGCTTCTCTAACCACAAATTTTTCTTTTTTAAGTCTATATGCAACAAGTTCTTGAACAGTAATAAATTTAATTCCGTGTTTATCGGCAAAAACTTTTAAATCATCTCTTCTTGCCATTGTGCCATCATCTTTCATGATTTCGCACATAACACCATTTGCACTAAAACCTGCTAATCTTGCTAAATCAACTGCTGCTTCTGTATGACCAATTCTTTCTAAAACGCCACCTTCTTTTGCAATACAAGGGAACACATGTCCTGGACGTCTTAAATCTTCTGGTTTAGAATTTTTATCAACTGCAATCTGAATTGTCTTTGCTCTATCAAATGCAGAAATACCAGTTGTTACACCAAATTTCATAGCACCATCAATTGATTGAGAAAATGCTGTTTGCATTGATTCTGTATTTTTTGCAACCATTGGAGTAAGTTCCATTTCTTCAGCCCTTTTTTTATTTATAGCTAAACAAATCAATCCTCTACATTCAGTTGCCATAAAATTAATAATATCAGGTGTAACTCTATCTGCTGCGCAGATTACATCACCTTCGTTTTCACGGTCTTCGTCATCTGCAATAATAACTACTTTACCATCTTTTAAATCTTCTATTGCTTCTTCGATTGTATTAAAAATGTTTTCATTATTTTCCATTATAAAAACCCATTTTCCTCTAAGAAATTCATTGTAATCTCTTTTTTCTCTTTACCTACAACAAAATTTTCAATATATTTCGCTAAAATGTCAGTTTCTATATTTACAATATCATTATTTTTCAACTCTTTCAAGTTAGTATTTTCAAAAGTATGTGGAATTACAGCAACAACAAAGCTTTCAGGATTTATATCTGCAATTGTCAAACTTATACCGTTTATTGTAATAGAACCTTTTTTGACTATATACTTGCGAAATTCAGGCATAACGGCAAATTCCATATTATAAAATTCACCTAATTTTTCTTTTTTAACAAATCTTGTTGTCAAATCAACATGGCCTAAAACGACATGTCCAGACAGTCTATCAGACAATTTTAAGGCTCTTTCAAGATTTACAAAATCACCCTGTTTTAGGTCAGATAAATTTGAAACTCTCAAAGTTTCATCAGAAATATTTACCTCAAAAGTAGTATTATCAAATTTAACAACGGTTTCACAAACACCATTTACAGCTATACTTTCGCCTAGTTCAATATCTTCCAAAACAGTTTTTGCAGATATAACTAAATCTGCGCCATGAGAAGATTTTTTAAAAGCTACTACTTTTCCGATTTCTTCAATAATACCAGTAAACATAAGCCAATTTTAGCACGAACTATTTGCCAATGCAAAAATGCTCAAAGATATTGTTCAAAATATCATCAGTTATAACTTCACCTGTAACTTCATCCAAACTCAATAAAGCATCTTTAACATCAATAGAAATCAAGTCTTGGATTTGTCCCTCACGTGAAGCTACAAGTGCTCTATCCAAAGCATTTTTTGCTCTTTCAAGACAATTTGTTTGTCTTGTATTAGTTACGTAATCTAGGTTTTCTGGTGAAATTTCGCAAACAATATTTTTAATTGCTTCTCTTAATTCATCAAGTCCATCACGAGTTTCTGCAGATAAATTAAATACATTTTCATCTTTTTTGTTTGCTAAATCAGTCTTGTTTGCAATAACAAGATGTTTTCTACCTTCTAGCAGGTTCAAAATCATTTGGTCTTCTTCTTGGATACCTTGATTAATATCATAAACAAATATACTCAAATCAGCTTGCTCAATTGATTGTTTAGAATAATTTATACCAATTTCTTCAACCTTATCTACATTGTTTTCATCACGAATACCAGCCGTATCAATCAATGTAACAGGAATACCTAAATCTAAAGTTTCATGCAAAACATCTCTTGTTGTACCTGCGATATTAGTAACAATCGCTCTATCAATATTCAACAATCTATTAAAAATAGAAGATTTGCCAACATTTGGTTTACCAACAATAGCAACTTTTATACCTTGTCTTAAAATATTACTTGTGTTTGAATATCTCAAAACTTCATCAATTTCTTTTATAATATTTTCAAAAGTTTCTATCAAAAATGAAAACTCTGGTTCGGCAACTTCTTCTGGAAAATCAATTCCTGCAATAATTCTTGAAAGAATATCGAAAACTTCTTTCTTTATTTCATAAACCTTTTCTGATAATTTACCCTTTAAATTTTTAACAGCTGTCGTAGAAAAATTATCACATTTACTATGAATTAAGTCACATACAGCTTCTGCTTGAGATAAATCCATTTTTTTATTCAAAAAAGCTCTCTTTGTAAACTCACCACGTTCAGCCATTCTAGCACCTGTTTTTAAAACAAGGTTTAGAATATTTTTAACAATATTAACACCACCATGACATTGAATTTCAATAACATCTTCACCTGTGTATGATTGAGGATTTTTGAAATAAAGAACAATAACTTCGTCAAGTTCAACTTCATCATCAATAATCCAACCGTGTGAAACTCTGTGGTTTTCTATTTTTTGACCTTTAAAAATTTTACTTATAATATCTAGGGCTTTATCGCCTGAAATTCTAACAACACCGACACCACCAAAACCCATTGGTGTAGATATTGCTGCAATTGTATCAAATTCATTAATTATATTCATAATTACATTATATTATAAAAAAAAGTGAGAAATTTATAAAAACTTCTCACTTTAAATTTCATTATGCCATCAACATAGCAATTACAGCCATTGCAGCCTGTAAATTAGCCATATTGTCGTTGTTAGTTTTTGCTGTATTCATTGCATTTGTCAGATTTTGATTAAATAAGGTTGAATTATAAGAATTTCCTGCATTAGAATTTGACAAAGCAGAAGACAAATAATTCAAAGCGTTTGAATTAGCGCCACCAATCAACGAATTTAAAAGATTAATATAATTATATCTGTTTGATAATTCATTTTTATATAACTCAGATTGCTTTGCTTGAGTATCTTGAGCAATACTAGCTAACGCACCTGCACGATAATTCTCTAGAGAGTTTAAACCCTCTAAAAATGCTGAATTATCAGTATTTCCAAATCTTGAAGCAACATTATTTGTTAAATTTTTCAACATTGGCTGATACATTTCATTCAAAGACTGCATGGCTTTTTGTTTATAAGCTTCAACTTGCGCCTTAATATCTTTTTTAGTGTCATTATCAAACACATTCAAATTAGGTAAATTCTGTGCCAAATTCTTTTGCGCATAATCATAAATGGACTGTTCAAATTCATCCATATTATAATTTGAATTAACCATATTTCCTTGCTTTGAAATAGTCGCTTTATTTTTTCCATTAACAGAAATAGAACCCCCAGCAAACGCAGGAGTAGCAACATTAACAGATGATGTTTTTCCCATAAAAAATTTTCCTTTCATCAAGGAGAAATTTATTCAAAAAGGCTATTTAATTTATTATGACATTTTTAAAATCCAAAAACTATAAAATATATTTAATCTTTACATATTTTTTGTAAAAAAATAAAACAATAGAAAAGACGTCGTTGAGAAATCTCAACGACGTCTTCTGATTATAAAAAACTAATTAAATTAGTCTTTCTTTTCAGGAATTCTCATAGCATAGAATGTTCTCCAAACGAATGCTAATGCTATGATTAAGAATACAACACCAACTACTGGAGCGTATTTTTGGAATGCTGGGTTGATAGCAATTTCCATTGCTAATAAACCGAACAATGTAGTGAATTTGATGATTGGGTTCATAGCTACTGAAGAAGTATCTTTGAATGGGTCACCAACTGTATCACCAACAACTGTTGCATCGTGTAATGGTGTTCCTTTTTCAGCTAAGTCAACTTCAACAATTTTCTTAGCGTTATCCCAACATCCACCTGCGTTAGCCATGAATACTGCTTGGAATAAACCAAATACAGCAATCGCAATTAAGTAGCTTACGAAGAATGATACTGGGTGAAGGTTTTCACCTAAAGGAGCTGATAAGAATGCTAATGCTAAAGCAAATGAGAACAATGCAATAAAGATGTTCCACATACCTTTTTGAGCATATTGAGTACAAATCTTAACAACTTCTTTTGAGTTTGAAATATTAGCTGATTGTTCATCAGAGTCTAATTTAATATGTTGTCTGATATATTCTACTGCAGAATATGCACCAGTTGTAACTGCTTGCATAGATGCACCAGAGAACCAGTAAATAACAGCACCACCAGCGATGAAGCCAAGTAATGTGTATGGGTTCAACATATTTAAAATCATTTCAGGTTGAATACCTAAAACGTTTTGGATAACTAAGATTAATGAGAAAATCATAGTTGTAGCACCAACAACAGCTGTACCAATTAATACTGGTTTAGAAGTTGCTTTGAATGTGTTACCTGCACCATCATTTTCTTCTAAGAATTTCTTAGCATTGTCAAAGTCAGGTTTGAAATTGTATTGTTTTTCAATTTCTTCGCCAACGTTTGGAATAGATTCAATCAATGATAATTCATATACTGATTGAGCATTATCTGTTACAGGACCGTAAGAGTCTACAGCGATTGTAACAGGTCCCATTCCTAAGAAACCAAATGCTACTAAACCAAATGCAAATACAGATGGATAAACCATTGTAGCTTCAGGAATAAATAAGCTTGCTGCGTATGCTAAGCCCATTAATAATACGATAACTGCACCAATCCAGAAACCAGAGAAGTTACCTGAAACAATACCTGAAAGGATTGTTAAAGAAGCACCACCTTCACGAGAAGCTGTTACAACTTCTTTAGTGTGTAAAGCTTGTGGAGAAGTGAATTTCTTTGTAGCTTCTGGGATTAATGCTGCACCAATAGTACCACAAGAAATGATTGTAGATAATACTAACCATAAGTTGCCACCCATTGGAGCTAATAACATATAGCTTACGCCGTAAGTCATTACGATTGATAGGATTGATGTAATCCATACTAGGTTTGTTAATGGTTGTTCGAAATCGAACTTAGCAGCTTTAGCTGCATATACTTTTGTGAATAAACCGTTAACCCAATAAGCAACGATTGAAGTAACAATCATTAAGAATCTCATTGTGAAAATCCATGCCAATAATTGACATTGGTTAACATCACCTTTAACAGCTAAAAGGATGAATGAAACAAGAGCAACACCAGTTACACCATAAGTTTCAAAACCGTCAGCTGTAGGTCCAATAGAGTCACCAGCGTTGTCACCAGTACAGTCAGCGATAACACCAGGGTTTCTTGGATCGTCTTCTTTAATACCAAATTGAATTTTCATTAAGTCTGAACCGATATCAGCAATCTTAGTGAAGATACCACCAGCCACACGAAGAGCTGAAGCACCTAAAGATTCACCAATTGCGAAACCGATAAAGCAAGCACCTGCAATGTTACCAGGTACAAATAATAAAATTACTAGCATCAAGATTAATTCGATTGATACTAGTACTACGCCGATTGACATACCTGCTTTTAAAGGCAAGTTCAAAATATTTAAAGGATTACCTTTTAATGCTGTAAATGCTGTTCTTGAGTTAGCTAATGTGTTCATTCTAATACCGAACCAAGCTACTGCGTAAGAACCTAAAATACCAATTACAGAAAAAGCTAAAATAATAGCAACGCCTTGCCAACCCATTTTAGCCAAACCACCAAAGTAAAATGCAATACATAAACCGATTAGAATTTCTAATGCGATTAAGAATTTACCTTGTTGAATTAGGTAAGTTTTACAAGTTTCAAAAATTGTGTTACCAACGTTAGCCATACATTCATGAACTTCGATTTTTTTAACTTGTGCGAATGCAATTAAACCGAAGATTAAGCCCAATACAGAAACAGCAATACCAATTAATAGTAAAGTGTGACCTAAAGGGTAATGTTTGGCAATTTCTGGAACAACTAAATCTGCTTCACTAGCCATAGCGGGAGCAGACACTAATAACATCGAAACGATTGATGCTAAAAGATTTGTCTTAGTGTTTTTTACCATACGTTTCTCTCCTTAATCTAATATTTTTTATTTTTATTTAAATAAAAATAAACACTATCTATAATACGATTATACTTTAAATAAAACAAAGAAAGACCTTTGTAAACATTTCTTAACAAAAAATCAATTATTTAGATGAGATTGTTTTTATATAAGAGTAAGGTTTGGTTAAAGGTTTTATATTTTAATGTTTAATACGGTTAGTTCTGTTCAACAAAAGAATTTGAATGCAAATACAAAAGCACAAAATGCTTATGTTACTAGCCCTATTCAAAAAGCCTCTGTAAAAACTCAAACAGTTTCTCCATCTTTAGCGCACATGAACTACTTTTTAGGTGGTTTAGCATTCAAAGGTCATTCTTGCTCAACATCTGATTTTAAAGTAGTTAAATTAAACGATGCACCTTGTGGTTGCTGTGGTATGCCAATGTTAACGTACCAACAAAACCAACAGCTTTGCAAAGAAGTAGCTTCTAAAGCTGGTTCTGAATTAGCAGAATGCTTGACTGACAACAGAAAATACTTCAGAGGCAATGAAAGTGCTATCTTAAATTATGTTATTTCAGAAGCAAGAAAAGACGAAATGACTTCAGTTGATTCAATTATCGCAAACTCAACAACTGACACACACGAAATCTTTAACAACGAAAACAAAAGAGTTTTAAACATCGTAAAATCATCATTATTAACAAACCACTGCAAAAACCAAGACATCAATTCTTACGTAGACAATACAATTGCTCAATTAAATAGCGAAGATAATGTAAACTTTAGCAGAAACAAATTTTTATCAGGTTTAAACTCTTTATTAAACGCAAACGGTGACAAAGAATTAAAACACCAAGTTTTAGATAGAGCAATCAAACTTCCTGTATCAGAAAAACAAATCGAAAAATTCTTTGAAAAATATCAAGGTGCTACAGCTGAAAAAATCATGACAAGACTATTAAATCCTGCAACAGCAACAGCTGAACACATTCAACCACATTCATTAAAAGGTGCTAATAACACAGCTAATTATTTAGGTGAATGTCAAGAATGTAATAGCAAAAGAGGTAACTACGATTTAAATGATTACTGGATGACAAACTATCCAAATATGCCTGAATCAGCACAAGAAAATGTTGATTTCGTAACAGAAAAAATTATCGATGGAGAAATGGGTGACAAATATGATGATTACCCAGCAGATTTACAAAAAGCTTTAGATAAACAAACAAAAGGTGAAATCAAATTAAATGTTTTAAACCCAGAAGAAGTAAAAGCTGCAAGAGAAGCTAAACAAAAAGAAAAATCTCAAAAAGCAGCCTAATAAACTTCTATTTTAAGAGTAGAACGAAACGAGAAAAACTAAACTATCAAATAAAAAACTACAAAACTAAACTACAATTGACCAAGCTAACCTCTTGGTCTTTTTTATTGCGTAAGCCGATATAAGCAGTGTTCAAAGACAAGCAGGCGAACATAACGATAGCGACACTCTGCCGAACAAAACATTTAAGTATTGTTTTGTGAGAGGGAATATATCCAATGCTTCGCCCTTAAAAAGGGCGAAGCTGTCCGTACGGACTGATGAGGGTTAAGAAAACAAAGAGGCGAAGCCGTAGGCTTCGCCTCTGTTAAATTTCATTTTGTTTGGTCACCCGAAACTACATTTTATCTTGCTAATGTTCTATTGTTAAACTTAAATTTTTTCATATGTTTTGTTTGAAAATCTGTTGCTTCTTGGCTTCCAACTTGTTCATTTATACCTGCACCTGCAGTAGCTTTTCTGAATTGACGTCTTGTAAAATCTACACCAGCATTATCGCCAACTTTTGTTGCATTAGTAAATGTTTCAGACAAACCTTTTTTCTTCATAGCTTCTAATACACCCTCTAAATCTTCAGATTTTACATCACTTGCAATTTTTGTAAAAATATTGCTTGTTGTTTTTGATGTAGTTGTATTTTTATTAGATGTTTTTGATGTTGTTGTACCTACTAGAGAAGTTTTTGTAGCTTCTTCTTTTAATTTGTCTGCTAATGTTTTTAATTTAGTTTCATCAGTTGTATCAGATGTATTAGTTTTTCCAATATTTTCTGATAATAAATCACCCAAAGATACTGTCTCACCTTTTGAAGCTTTACCTACATTTAAAAGAGTATTGCCAACAATTTCTATTGATTGAAGTTTTGGTGCTGGTTCAAGACCAACTGTTTCTAAATTAAGCTTTGGTTCTTCTGTTGTTTCTGGAGTTTTAAGTTCTAAACCTGCATTGTCAAATAATGCTTGACGTTTTTCTTGTAATGGAGCTAATTGTTCTAAACGCAAGTTATCATACATTTTTAATAATTCATCACTTTCAGCTTTAATTAAGTCATACTCTTCTTGAGAAATATCATCCTGTAATAATTTTGAATTTGACTCAACAAATTTATCAAAAAGTTCAAGCATTTTTTCTTCAATAGCAATCATTTCTTTGTTAACAGTTTCTAACTCAGCTTTTTGTTCAGGAGTCATTTTTTCAATAATTTTTGCTTCTTGTTTATAAACTTTTGCAGATTCAATTGCTTCTTTTTCTATTTCATAATTTTCTTCTTGTTCATAAATACTTACAAGTGTCTTACAAAAATCATCTTCAGACATTGTTCCATTATTGAAGCTTTCTTCTATTGACTCTTCAAAAGATATCAAACCAGCAATTGCAGAATTAATTTCGTTTAATTTTGAAGCTAAAGTTCGGTCATCTAATTCAGCATATTCCATAATTTTTGCTGTCATTGGGTCAACTTCAGCATCATTTGTTGTAGCTTTGTTGTCACCAATCATTGTTGTATCTTTTGCAGCTTCATTTATTGTTTTAGGGTCAACTGTAGGTGTTTCTTCATTAGCATCTGCACTATTAATAGCATCGATAAAATCATCATATACAGATTTTAATGCATCTTGAAATTTTGAAACTAATTTGTTTTTATCATCTTCATCCATTTTTTTTGCATATTTTTCAAATGATGAAAAATCTACTTTTGTTAAATTTACTTGGTCAAAATTTGAACTATCGCCAATTAAAGATTTAGCTTTATTTTCAATTGCAGCTTTTAAATTATTATTATTTTCTACAAATGTTTTGAATTCAAATTCGTTTGGTTTTTTATTTAAACAATTGTGATAAGCTGCTGTTAAACCCATGATAAAATTCCTTATTTATTGTTCCCTAACAATTTTTTTATCGGAATATTTATTCATGACTTTAGGATATATTTCCCCTCATATCATATCATATAGTGCATTATATTTGAGTTTCAGCTATTTTAAATTCGTATTTACAAATATTTACAATCAAAAAATTTCGCAATTTTCAACAAAACATGTCATTCTTGTATATGTTAAGTGGGAAAGTACAACAATTAATTATTTTTTATTCAACAACCAATTCAGATTCCCACCATTATTAGTTTTGTAGGTTTGGCAAGTATATCCAACCTACATTTTTCTCTTAATATTTTATTATTATAATGCCATATTTTTAATGTCAGTATATGCTGAAATTATTTTATTTCTTGTTTGTAATGCCATTTGCATACTCAAAGATGCTTTTTCTTCTGCAATCATCAAGTCATGAACGCTTACATCTCCACCCATTGCAAATTCCTCTTGTGCAGCTTCTGCTGCCAACTTCTTATCGTTGACATCATTCAAACCATTTGAAAGTGCTCTTTCAATTTGTTTCATCAAACCACCTGCTGTATCTGGTGCAGGTTCTGGTCTTACTGTTTTTGCAACTTGCATATTCAAAACTTTATCAAAATCTGTTTCTTTTGAAACATCCATTGGTTGATTAAAAGTTGCATTACCTTTTAAAAAATTATTATAACCTGTTATTGGTTTAAAATTATATCCCTCAACTTGTCCAATAAATTCCATTTTTATACCCCTTAAATTATTTTATTTCCCTTATTTTTGACTAACTAAATTTGTAATGCTGATTGAATCATTGATTTAATGTTTTCTGCAACAACTGAGTTTGCCTCGTAAGCCTTTGATGCAGAAACCATATCAACCATTTCTTCCACTACGTTAATATTTGGTAAATCTACATACCCATTTTCATCTGCATCTGGATGTGATGGATCGTAAACTGTTTTAATTGGGTTTTCTGTTTCATGAATTTGTTCAACTCTTACACCATTTGAAACATAACCTTGATTTAACGCAATCCCTGTATTGATATGCAAGTTACCTGAATTTGGATCAAATCTTGCATCAGGATTATTTACTGAAAAGTTTGAAGGTCCTCTGTTCATATAATCTTGATAAACAGCAGCAAAACTTACGTCTTTCTTGATATAAACACCTTTTGTTCCATCAGGTTTTCTAGTAGTATTTACGTTTGCAATATTACTTGCAATCGTATCCATTTTTACTCTTTGAGCTGTCATGCCTGACGCTGCAATATCAAATGTGTTAAAACTCATCTTTACTTACCTACTTACTTTTTAAAATCATACTTATATTATTGACTCTTTAAGATTTCATTTAATCCTGTAAATGCACGTTTTTCTAAATTTGAAAGAATAACGTATTTTGTACCAGCTTTGGTTAAATCCATCATTTCTCTTTCTAATTCGACATTATTACCGTCTTGCCCACCCTCTGTAAAAATATCATCCATAACTTGTGGAGTGTAGTTTTTATAAAGATTTGATTGAAGGAATTTTGCTTCCTGCGTTGTCAAACTTTTTGGTGGAGTGAGATTTATAGAACCAACTGCCATAAAGTCCTCGACAGTTTGTGGCGTATATTTGATACTATTTTGACCCTTAATGTAATTTTTCAAATTATCTTTTTCGATAATATCAGCAAGTTGGCTTTCAAAAGCAACTTCTTTTCTTTGATAATTAGGAGTCATAACGTTAGCTATGTTTGCAGAAATGGCATTTTGTCGAGCCATTAAGCCGTCCAAACCTAACTTTGTTATATTCATAGTTCTTGATGTTAGTAAATCCACCATTGAATTTCCCCTTATACAACCATTGGTACGCTAACTTCAAATTGTGTTGAGTCAGCATCTGATTTCAACATTCTCAAATGTCCGTTTTGTTCTTCAATCGTTTTCTTTGAGAAGAATAGTCCAATTCCTGAACCTTTTTCTTTTGTTGTAAATCCTTCATTAAAGATTTGTTCTCTTCTATCAATACTGATAGGTTTACCTGTGTTTTCTACAACAACTGATGCATGTAATTCATCTGACATTGATGTTTTTACACGGATTTCACCTTTTTCGTCAATTGCCTCTGCTGCATTTTTGATTAAGTTTACCAATACGCCGATAAATTTATCTCTGTCAGCTTCAACTTCTACTAAAAGTTCATTCTCTACTTTTACTTCAATTTTTTTGTCGCCACTTTGCGCATAAACACTTGCTAATTCGCAAGCTTCACTTACCAATTCATTTAATTCACAAGGTTTGATATCAGCATTTTTAATAGATTTTAAATCCATTAATGAATTATTGGCCATTCTTAGAGCTTTTTTAATTGTTTTTAGCTGAGTATTTTCACCAATGTTCTTTTCTAATAGTTCTGTGTACAAATCAATAATTGAAAGTTGATTTTTTAACTCATGAGCAACATAACTAGATTTCTTATTGATAAAATCTAATTGTCTTGTAGCATCATCATTTTTAACAATTTCATCTTGTTCAATTGATGAAATCATTACGTCTTGGTTAATATCATTCAACATATCTACAACTTTTCTCAAAGATAAATTCATTAAAACGTTGTCACGTCTATCAGGTTTGTATGTATCTTGATAGTGTTGTAAATTCTTTGTACTGTTTTCCTTAATACAATCAAACGATACGCATAAATCTCTTGAGTTGTACAAGATATAATATCCTGCTCTATCTCCGTTTGAATCAACTACGTCATAATCCCATATAAAACTTGCACCAAATCTTTCTGTTAATACGTAAACGAATTCTGTGTTTTCCCAACATTCTTGTTTTAATAGTTCAGAACCTTTTCCAAAATCGTAAACATCTACGTTTGCAAATTCTAATCTTTTAACTAAACTTTCTAATCCCTTTTTATCATTTAATCTGTATAAAACTACCCCTGCTGCTGGTGTATCAAGAACAGGTTCTAACATTGTTCTTACCATACCAACAATTGTTTGTTTTTGTAATGTTTTATTTTCTTGTATATAAATTAAGTCTTTTAATTTGTTGTTTTTCTTTAATACTACCATTTTCTCTTCCTACCCTTTTATATGTTTGTCGTGCCACATATATAATGTAACACGACAAATTGGTACATTATATGAAAGGAACTTTTACTATACCTTTACTAATTGTTTTGTTCTTTTTTTCATAAATCCATTATTGATTGCATATAAAACTGCTTGAGTTCTATCATTTACTTGCAATTTTTGGAAAATGTTATTTACGTGAGTTTTTACAGTTGTATCTGAAATAAATAATTTTTCTGCAACTCCTTTGTATGTTACGCCTTGGCATAATAAATCTAAAACTTCTTCTTCTCTTGCTGTTAAGAATGACAAGTAATTGTCTTCTTGAACAGTTTCTGTTTTTTCTTCGATAACTTGTTGTTGGAAGTATTCAAAGAATCTTGAAGTTAAGCTTGATGGTAAATATACTTTACCGTCTGCTACTTCTTCTAATGCATAAATTAATTGTGCTGATGCCATAGTTTTTAATACATACCCCTTAGCACCTAATTTCATTGCTCTGAAGATTAAATCTGAATCATCATAACCACTTAACACTAATACTCGCACACCTAAGTTCATTTTTTCAATTTCTTGAATTGCTTCCAAACCATTTTTTTCTGGCATATTCATATCCATGATAACTACATCTGGATGATATTTTTTAATTAAGCTCATGCCCATTGTTGCATTTGTTGATGTTCCAACAACATTGAACATTCCTTCTGAACTTACTAATTCACTTACCCCTGCTAAATGATCATAATTGTCATCTATCAATAATACTTTTGTTTTAGATTTAAATTCACGTCTCATGTGGTTCCCCCAGTCCTTTTTTATATGTCCCTTATATTATTTTTTCGTTTTTATGTTTTCTACACTATACATACTACATTCTTTTTACGATATGAACATCAATAAAAAGGTTAAATTTAAACCATTTAGAGGTTATATAAAGGTCTAAACCTTTGGATGTATATTTGGCATATAAATCAATGTTTACAATAGTTTTCATTAATCATTTATATATGGTACAATTAATTTATTAAGAGGAGATTGTTTATGGAAATTATCATTTTTTTAGTTGGTTTACTTATCGGAATTAGCGTGACAACCTTATTTTTCAAGACTTTTCAAAAGTCATCTAAATTTATGACTGATGAATTAGTTAACCAAATGAAACTTCAATTTGAAAATACTGCTAATAAAATATTTAAAGAAAGTAGCGAAGAATTTTCTAACGTTAATAAAGAAAAATTAGAAGATTTTTTCTCAAAATTTAAAGAAAAAATTGAAGATTTTCAAAAACGTACAGAAGAAAATTTTAAGGAAGAAACAGTTAAATTCACTCGTTTCGATGAAAATATAAAATCTTTCTTAGAAGCAGGTAGCCAAATTTCACAAAACACAAACTCACTTATTTCTGTTATGAAATCTGACAACAGAACTCAAGGTCATTGGGGCGAAGTTGTTTTAGAAAGAGTTTTAGAAGCTTCAAACTTACGTAGAGATGAAGAATTTTTAATCCAAAAAAGTACAGGTGACGGTAGACCTGATGCAATCGTTCTACTACCTGAAAAAAGATGCGTTATGATTGACGCAAAAACATCTTTTTCATCTTGGTATGAATACTTGAATGCAGAAGATGACGAAACTAGAGCTGAAAAATTAAAAGAATTTAAAGAATCAACAAAAGCTCATATCCAAGGACTTACAAAACGTGATTATACAGCTTATGAGGACTACACTGGTTGCGAATACGTATTAATGTTCATCCCAATCGAAAGTTGTTATTCATTGATGTTCTGCGAAGATTGCACTCTTTGGGAATACGCTTGGAAACACAATGTCATGCCTGTTTCTCCATCAACTCTTCTTGCGACATTAAAAATAATCAACTCAATGCTTGTCGTTAACAGACAAAAAAATAATTCTGTCGAAATTTCAAGACTGTGTTCAAAAATGCTTGATAAATTTGCAGAAATGACAAAAGATATTCTTAACGCAAGAAAATCAATAGCAAACGCACTGACGAAACTTCAAGGTAAAGACAATATCATAACAAATATTGAAAAAATCCAAGACCTTGGAATTACAATGACAAAAGCTGTTCCAGCACTTCCTGATGAATCAGAAATAAATGAAGAAGCTAATTAATTAGCTATAAAACATAAATAAAATAAAAAAAAGGGCGAAACCGTTTGATTTCGCCCTTTTTATATCTTTTAAATTATTAATACTCTAAGTTAATTTGAGAGAATTGAATAATTTTGTTTTTACCACGTCTTTTAGCATTGTAAAGAGCATGCTCTGCGTATCTGATAATAGTGTTAGCATCTTCTTCAACATTTGCTAAGCAAGGATAAGTTGAAATACCACCTGAAATTGTGATTGGGTGTCTTTCTTCTTCACCTGCAGGAATGAATTCCATTTTTTCGATATCACGTCTAAATCTTTCTGCAAATAAGAAAGCATTATCTTCAGATGTGTTTGGAAGAATTAAGATAAATTCTTCATCACCATATCTTGTTAAAACATCTTCTTTTCTTACCATTTGTTTTAATTTTTCAGCAAGATTTTTTAATAGAACATCGCCCCATTCATAGCCATACATATCGTTAACAACTTTAAAGAAGTCGATATCGAATAACAAGCATGACAATGGAGTTTTATAACGTCTTGCACGAGCAATTTCTTGATCTAAACGTTCTTGCAAGTATTTTCTGTTATGTAAACCTGTTAATTCATCTGTTGTTGAAACTTTGTTGATTTTATCTTTGTATTCTTTGATTTTCAACATTGAACGAACTCTAACTAATAATTCATCTTTGTTTACAGGAGATGAAATAAAGTCGTAGCTTTCAGCTCTAACTGTAACGTCTGTAAATACAGGGCCTACAAACAATACAGGAACTTTGAATTTTGTAACCATTAATTCATCTTTTAAATTTGGTACATCTTCAATAATAATTAAGCTAGGAACTACGCCTTCATAATCTTTTAATGTATCAGCTGCTTCGATACGAACATTAATATCTTCAATACCTTGCAACATTTCCATTAATGTTGATTCGTTTTTTGTTGTATAAATTGCGATATTACTCATTTAACTCTCCATCTGTTATTCAATTGATGTCTTTTTAATTATATATTAATAATATAAAAAACACAATATGTAAACACTTAGTTTGATAGTACAAATACAGCTTCCTCTGCAAATAAATTCGGAAGAAGTCTTACTAATTTATCTTTTCTAACTTTTGAGTGATTTAAATATATTGATTTCAATATTTTCATATTGTTATTTTCTGTAAATTCAAAAAAGTCTTTAATCGTCAAAAGGTGGATGTTTGGAGTATCATACCACTTAAATGGCAACATTTTTGACATTGGCATTTTGCCATTCAAAAGCAAGTACAATCTAACTCTCCAATATGCAAAATTCGGAAAACTTACTATTGCTTTTTTTCCAACTCTTAACATTTCTTTGATTACAAAATCTGGATGTTCTGTAGCTTGAACAGTTCTATTCAAAACTACATAATCATATTCTTTATCCGTAAATTGAACAAGACCTTCGTCAATGTCACCTTGAATAGTACAAACGCCTTTTTCTATAGAACTTATGACAGAATCTTGGTTAATTTCAATTCCTTTGCCGTAAACATTCTTTTTGTCTTGAAGCATTTTTAATAGAGTTCCATCACCACAACCCAAATCTAGGACTTTTGATTTATCATCAACAATATCCGTGATTATAGAGTAATTAAGATGTAAACCTCTATTGTTTTCCATTAGTTTTTATTTCCAATCTATTGTAAACTTCTGAATTTATAGCTGCACCTATTAAAATAAGAATTGAAGTATAATATAGCCAAACCATTAAAACTGCAAAAGCCCCAATTGTACCGTAAACAAAGTTGTATGTATGCAAGCTATTAACATAAATTGCAAAACAGCCAGAACCTATCAACCAAGAAATACAAAAGAAAAATGTCCCTGGAACAGTACTTTTTAATTTCAATATTTCTGAACCTTTTAAATCTGGTAGTAACAAATATTGTAAAAATCCCATTATATATAAAGCAATAAAAGCGATTGGCCAACGTAAAACCATCCACATTGAGGCAAATTCTTGAGCCAAGCCTAAATATGTTACGCAGAAATTGATAATGATTTTACCAAAGATAATCAAGTTTATTGTCAAAAATAAAACTGCAGTATTTACACATACCATTAAAAATGCAACAGCTCTTGTATATAAAAATGAACGTGTTTCACCGATTTTATAAGCTCTATTCAAACCTTTTGCCAAAATCGCAATCATATTTGTTGTTAAAAAACAAGTAATTACAAAACCTAAAGCTGCCCAATAGCCACCTTTGTCATAGAAAATAACTTCTTTTAATACAGTTTGAACCAAATTCATTGAATCCCCTGGCATTATTTGCGACATAAATGAAAAAATTGGGTGCATAAATTCATGTTTGCCAGCCCATCCAAAAATACCTGTCAAAAATAGGATTAGTGGAAAAATTCCTAAGCAAAACATGTAACTCATTTCCGACGCCATGCCAAAAAAATCGTTATCAACAATAGATTTTATTAATCTTTTTAAATATACAATAATCCTTTTCATTAAAATTCCTGTTTATGAATTTGGTTAATAATTTTTTTAACAACATCTTCTGCAGAAGCCTTTATTGTACATCCTGCAGCGAATTTGTGACCACCACCATTGAACGCTTCACAAACTCTAGCAATATCAATGTGTTTGCTTCTCATTGAAGCTTTAAAAACTTTATCGCCAATTTCTTTCAACACAAAAGATACTTCTGTAGTATTTATAGAACGTAAAGTTTCTGCAATACCATCGGTGTAATCGCCTTTTGCATTAAATTTATCCAAGTCTTTTTTATAAACAATCAAATATGCAATCTTGTCATCATCCATAAATTGAGCTTTATTCACGCAATAATTTTGGAACAAAACAAGACCTTTTGATTTATTTTCATAACATTTTTTATAAACATCAACTGGTTTAACACCCATTTCTATCAAATCAGCAGCAACTCTTAAAGACTCAGCTGAAGTATTATCAAATCTAAATGCGCCAGTATCAGTCAAGATAGATGTGTATAAACTTAACGCAACCTTTTCGTTAAATTTCCAATTTAATTCTTTTGCAAATTCATAAATAACTTCACCTGCAGAGCTTGCATCACCTCTTACAAGGGCAAAATCACCATAATTGTTATTTGTTTTGTGGTGATCTAAATTGATTGTAAATTTAGCTTTATCAAAAAGAATTTGAGCATCCATTAATCTATCTAAAGCTGCCAAATCAACAGCAATAACTAAATCATACACCATTGATTTATCAACATCATCTAAAGTTTTTATTTCCCTAATATGTGGAAGATACTGATATACAGATGGGATATGAGATAAAGCCAACATAGTAGACTTTTTCTTATAATTTTCAAGCAACAACTCACACATTGCAGTCATTGAACCCAAAGCATCGCCATCTGGATTAATATGTGTTACAATTAGTATATTCTTTGATTTGTTTATAATATCATTCAAGTCAGTTAAATTCATAGATATTATTTTACCACGAATAAAAAAGTAGAAAGATTTATATGAAAAAAATTTTATATTCAAACTTTGAAGGAATAAACGACATATTAGGCGACATGCTTAATACGGATTCAAAACCTACTAAAAAATATAAAAAGAAAAGCAATGATTTAGATTTTCAAGATTTGAATAACACAACAAAAAATTTAATAAAAAAAGCAATCAATAGAAAAACTCTCTACAAATTTTGGAACAAAGCCGTTGGTGAAAAATTTGGAAAAATGTCTTTTCCTTACGGCATGGCACCAAATTATACAATGATTATCGCTTGTAAAAACGCAATTGTTGCCCAAGAATTAATTTTAAAAAAACTAGATATATTAGAAAATCTTCAACCCTATGTAAAATCATTAAATATGACCGTTAAAGATTTAAAATTTGACCCTAAAAAATGGGATAATGAGTATATTTTAGAAAAATAAATATATACAAAAATAGAGGCTAAGCCAAAGGCTTCGCCTCTATTTTCATTTGAATCTCGGTTTTATAAAACCGACCTAAATTTTATTATCTATCTCTCAATTTAGCTAACAAATTCAATATTTCAATGTATAACCAAACAAGAGTTACCATTAAACCAAAAGCTCCATACCATTCAAAGCTTTTATCCATTCTATTTTCGTTTGCTCTTTCGATAAAATCAAAATCTAAAATCAAATTTAATGCAGCAATAGCAACAACTAATAAACTAAATCCGATACCAATTGAGCTTGATGTAAAGATAAATGGAATACTTTTACCAAAGAAAGTGCCAATTAGTTGTACTAAATAAATGCCAGCAATTGAGAATGTTGAAATTAAAAGAACGCTTCTAAATTTTTCTGTAGCTCTAATTAATTTCATTTGATATAAAACAAGCATTACACCAAAAGCCATAAATGTTGATACAACAGCTTGAATTGCAATTCCTGGAAATTGAGTTTCGATATAAGCAGTTGTACCACCTAAAATTAAACCTTCGCCAATAGCATAAATTGGTGCAGCAATACTAATTGCTTTTCTGCTAAACAAACATACTAAAAATGCAACAATACTAACAGCAAAACCAGCCATTGTAAGCATTGCAACTTGGTCAGTATAACCTTGGAAGTAAGCTCTCCAAATATAAAAACTAGACATTAACAAGCAAATTAATAAAAAACCTGTCTTATTAATAACACCTTGAATTGTCATAGGAACGCCTGTATAAGTAGAAGTATCACTTTTTATAGCGTTTTCTGTAAACATTGGATTTGACATAATATTCTATCTCCTTTTATTTAAATTTCTATTTGTCGATATTTAACATTATATCGTAATATTTTTCTTTTTGAAAGAAATTAACTTTTTTTTAATGTAAAATATTTCTATGATATACGAAACATTCAAAACATTTATAAAAAACTACGGAAAAGGAAAAGTTGGAAATATTTACTTTTTCGTATTCTTGTCAATAATTGCAGGGTGCATGGAATTTGTAGGTATCGCACTTATTTATCCATTTATCTTAATGATTATTAACCCTGATTTAGTTACTAACAATAATCTTTATCAATCGGTAACAAGATATTTGCCAATAGATAATGTTTCCATAAATACGTTTCTAATTGGTCTTTGCGCTATTTTGATTTTTGTTATCAAAAATATTTATATGATGGGAACAATTTATTTTCAAAATAAATTTATTGTTGGATGGAAAAATGATTTGACTGCAAAATTTATGAAATATTATCTATATGCATCTTACAAAGATAATATGCAAACTCCTGCATCAGAAAAAATTTATAACCTTACAATTCTTATCGGACAAGTTCTTGATGGATATGTTTTAAGAACTTTAAACATTATTATTAACGTTATAGTTATTTCAATAATTTTATTATTGCTTTTAATCAAATTACCTTTAACAGCAATAATTACAACATTATTTTTGTATGCAATGATGAAAATTCAAAACAGATTTTTCAAAAATAAAACAAATGAAATTTCAGCAGAACTAGCAAGAACATCCGTTGACAACAATAATAGCATTATGGAATGTATCAAAAATTTTAAAGAAGTTAAGATTTTAGGTATTGAAGATTATTTTTATAATAGATTCAGAGCAAATCAAGCGAAATATAATCAAACAATGCTTAAAAACAATTATTATACCTTAATTCCACCATACATTATTGAAACCTTGATTGTAATAACATTCATATTATTTGCTTTTATAATAACAGTTCAAAACCTAGCAGACACAACAAAAATTCTAGCATCTTATGGTTTGGTTGTAATGGCAATATTTAGAATTGCACCACCATTAAATAGAATTCAAAGTGCTTTTAACCAAATAAATGCTACAAAAAGATTAATGGATAAATTGAACGAATATGCCACTTTGTACAAATTTGAGGAGAAAGATTTACCTGAATTAGAGGCACAATTACCTCCTTTAAAATTCAAAGACAGCTTAAAACTTGAAGGAATAAATTTTCAATACAAAGAAAATAAACCTGTAATTAAGAATGTTAATTTAGAGATTAAAGCAGGTGAATTTGTAGGTATTATTGGGGATTCTGGAGCAGGGAAAACGACTCTAGCAGAAATAATAATGGGCTTACTTCCTGTTGATTACGGTAATATAACCTTAGATGACATATTTATAAACCAACGAAACTTTTTCTCTTTGAGAAAAATTATCGGATACGTTCCACAAAACATAAATTTAGTAGACGGTTCATTTGCAAGCAATGTAGCATGGGGTATTGACCCTATGGATATTGATTATAGACTTGTTGAACTTGCATTAAAAAGAGCGCAGTTGTGGGATTATGTCGAAACTTTTAAAGAAAAGGCTGACGCTAAAGTTATAGTGGGTTCAAATGGTTTATCACAAGGACAAAAACAAAGATTAGCAATTGCAAGAGCATTATATAGAAACCCTGAAATATTAATTTTTGATGAAGCGACATCAGCTTTGGATGTAAAAACAGAGAACGAAATCACAGAAATGTTAAAAGAGTTTAAGGGCAAAAAGACAATAATTGCTATTGCACATAGACTTTCCACATTGAAAATTTGCGATAGAATCGTGTACCTAAAAAACGGTGAAATCGTTGATACAGGTACATTTAAGGAATTGAGTTCATTGTATAAAGAAATAGATACATTGATAAAAATGAGTAATATAAAAAATTAAACACTTTACAAGAAAAAAATTTTTGTATATAATAATTACACAACCTTTGGAAACAAAGGTGAAGACCAAAAGAGAAGTTCCGAGAATGCTTGATATAAGCCTAATGGAACGGGAAGATTTAAGAAATATTCCTCAGTAGCTCAATGGCGGAGCAACCGGCTGTTAACCGGTAGGTTGTTGGTTCGAGTCCAACCTGGGGAGTATTTTTTTATGTCTAGGTTTCAGCCATTTTTAAATATTGAAAAAATACCCCAATTTTTTAAAAATGGGACAATAATGGGACACTTGAAAATAAAAACAATAAAACAATCTTTAAAATATACTTAAAATTTTGCATTTAAGTTTGGATAAAAAAATTAAAGGATAGCCCCTTAAAATAAAAAATTAAGGGGCTTAAATTGTTTTTTAGTGTTCTATATAACATCACAAACAAAAAATTATAAATTGCGTTCTCTAAATTCTTTTAATTGTTGCGTTAAAAATTCTTTTTCTTGCTTTGTTATGGCTTGCGTAAACCGTTCAGTCCGTTCCGTCTTTGGTGTTGTTTTTTTACTTCCTACTTTACGTCCCGAACCTTGACGGCTTCCCCCTCTTTGGTCAAGCGTTTTATAGTATTCTTGAACTTGTGTATCTATTTTGCCCCAGGTTTTTAAAATTTCTTTTCTTGTATAAATAGGGTTAGGCGTTTGCAAATACTCATCTATAATATTTAATTTTGTGGCTAAATCGTTTTTGTTTATGTCCTCAAATTCACTATAAAAAATAACGCTTTTATGATGTTCAAACATTATTTTTATTTTTTGTCGTCCGTTGACATCTTGAAAACTTAAAAAATTTACTTGCATGCTTGCTTCCTTATTAAACAAATTGACTCAATATTAATAGTATAACTTATAAAATAAAAATTACTTTTGATTTGTTTAAACATAATTAATCAATCGTAATATAAACGTTTAAATTATGCATAAAAATGACATCATTTTTGCAAAATTATGACACTTGATAATTTAAACTCGATACCCTTAGACGTATTAAAAACATTTTCGACATATTCGTGATTTTTAAAGGCTTTCAGCCATTAAGGTACTGTGCGACCTTTGTAAAAAATCGGGGGTTGTTGTCCTGCTTGCCCGTACATTTTTAGTCCCCAATTTTTTTAAAAAAGCAAAAAAATTATGACTAATTAATCTAAAACCATTATAAATAAAGAGTTTTAAAATGCATGATAAAAAAACAAAAATGCATATTTTTTACAAAAAATTTAAAATTATATACAAGTGTAAGTTTTAATAAAATCAATAGTTATAACACGATTTGAAATTTAAAAAATGTGCATAATTTTTATGATTTTTCATGCACTTTGCAGTGTTTAACAAAAATGCAAAATTTCGATTAATTTTAAACAAAAATTTTCAAATGCTGGAATTAAAAAATTAAATAATCTTTATGTTTTTTTATAAAAATATCTATTACGGTTTTTGGTTGCAATATTTCATCAATATTAAAATTTTTACTTAAAAAAATAGCCAATTTTTCGGAAAAATCCTCTCTTAAATATCTTTCTTTTGGGGTTTTTTCGCCAATAGAATTAAACATTTTATTTTTAACAATATCGTTATCGCTATATCTTAACGCCCGTAAACCTAAATATTTAAAACGTTTTTTACCCGTAGATTTACTTTCAGATTTTTCAATAAAAAAATCTCTCAAATAAAAATAAAAAAATCTATTTTTGGACATTAAAGCAATTATGTCGCCCAAGTTTTCATCATAAATGCCAACATCTTCGCCATTCTCATATTTTGGTAGGTCTTGAATATTGATTTTGTAGTTAATTTGTTCGCTAAAAGGGTTAACTATAAATCGGCGAAATGGTGAACCAATTAATCTTTTTATCTCTGTATATACTATTAAATTTTCAGCAAAATCCAAGCCCACGATTTAAACCTTTCTTAAAACCCGTATAAATTATACGGTTAAAAAAAATAAAAAAATTATCCATAATAATAACACAAAAGGCAAGTTATAAAAAAGAATTAAAAAGAAAGGATTAAAAAATGGAATTAGTAACAAAAGCCCAAGACATCAAAATCGAGCAACAAGAAAACAAAAAGGAAATTTTAGGGGGACTTATTCCCGTTTCAGAATGGAATAAATATTATATGTACCCGTCCGTTAACGCTTTAAGACAGTTAATTTTTCACAATGAAAAAGGGTTTAAAGATAAATGTATTAAAACAATCGGACAAAAACGCCAATACATCGACGTAGAAGCGTTTAAACAATGGGCGAAAGGGGGCGAAGAATAATGTTTTATTTATTTGACAATAGCCTATCTTTAAAGGCAAAAGGTTTACTTGCTATACTTTTAAACTTGCCCGAAAACAAAACGCCAACTCAAGAATTATTAATGGGTTTAGTAATCGACGGACGAGTAGCAATTAAAAGCACTATAAAAGAACTTAAAACGAAAGGTTATTTAACAATTACAAGAAAAAAATCAGTCGTTGGGTTTGCATATGATTGGAAACCTATCGAAAATAAAAACGAAAACCAAAACTAATAAATACAAGAAAGGAAAACTAAGACAATGGAAAGACAAAAAATCGAAAAAATTATGGAAAAAGAGTCAGCATTAAACGAAATGGCAAGAATACAAGACAATTTAGGGGGCGTTGACATCGTTAAGATTTGCGAAAATCAAACCAGCCCGAAAGATTTTGAAAACGACACAGCGTTAAAAAAAGTTATTTGTGCCGTAATGTGTGGGCTTGTTTATTGGAATGAAGAAAAGAATTGTTTAAGTCAAAAACTTATAAATCCAATTAAAGCAGGCGAACTCGAAGCCAACCAATTAGACTATAAATACAATGTATCTTTAAAAGATTTAAAAATGATGAATTCATCAAATAGTTTTGAACTTTTAATCAAAACACTTTCAAAAATTGTAGGACGTGCCGAGCCTTTAATAGGACAATTACACGGGCAAGACTCGGAAATTGCGTTAGGGTGTTTAAGTTTTTTCGACAAATAAGGCTATATATCGGCGTATATTACGCCGATATATTGGCTTTAAATAGGTGGGATAATCTAACAAATTTGTTAAATATGGATTATGAAACCTTAATTTTTTACGGTAGGCGTGCCGAAAAATACGCCGAAATACAAACAAAACAACTTGAAAGGGAATAAAATGACATCAGCAAGTTTTAGCGTTTATACATCTTTTAAAGCCAAGGACGGAATGTCAAGCGTATTTCAAAATATGAAAAATAGGGCTTCCGTTTTCGGCTATCAATTAGACCGATTAAAAACACAATCGCAAAACGTCGGAAATAGTTTAAAAAATTCGTTTAGTAATGTTAAATTAGGAATAACAACAATCGCAACGGCTATTGCAACAAACACGGTAAAACAAACGTTCGACTCTTGGGTAGAACGTGCTTCGGATTTACAAGAAACTATCGGCAAAACAAACGAAACATTTAAAACTAACGCCGATGAGGTTCTTAAATGGTCTAAAAACTCTATTAAATCAATGGGCTTGGCTCAACAAACGGCACTCGATACGGCTTCTTTATATGGCGATATGGGAACGGGTATGGGTATGACAACCAAGCGTGCAAGCGAAATGGCGACAAGTTTAACTCAATTATCTGCAGATATTGCTTCATTTAAAAACGTTGACCAATCTTTGTCGGCAAACGCTTTAAAAGGTATCTTTACGGGTGAAACCGAAGCCCTTAAAAATCTTGGTACGGTAATGACTCAAGAGAACTTGGAAAATTACGCCAAGGAAATGGGATTGAATAAAAAATTTAAAGATATGAGTCAAACGGAAAAAATCGAACTTCGTTATAAATACGTTATGGCTTCTAACAAAAACGCCCAAGGCGACTTTTTGCGTACGGGTGGAAACTACGCCAACCAATCGAGAATATTTGAAGAGCAAAAAAAGGAACTTGAAACAAATTTAGGAAACGTTTTATTGCCAAAATATAACGCCTTTATGAAGCGTTTAAATGATATTGTTAAAAAGTATATGGGAAACATTGAAAACAAGTTTAAAACGGTTATTAATAACGTAGAAAAAGCCGTTAAACATTGTGTTCCTATTTTTAAAGAATTATTTAAAACGTTTAAAATTTTTACTCAAAAAATATTACCCGAGTTTGTTAAAATGTCGCCTATATTTAAAGCCGTCTTTGGTGGCGTTCTCGTTCCAGGTGTACTATTAGCCGTTAAGACAATAAATTTATTGCTTAATTGTCTTGTTGGAACTTATAACCTACTTAAAAAATTCTCGCCCGTTATTATACCTTTAATGAGTGCAGTTTTAACGGGTTTGGTTGCTTTAAAAGTTGCCGAGTTCTTTAGTTGGCTACCTTTAGGCGTAAGGTCTATAATTTTACTTAAAAATTTAAAATTAGGCTTTATTGGTTTGGCTAACGCCGTAAAATTAAGCAATTTGGCATTTTTAACTAGTCCGATTTTCTTATGGTCGGCTTTAATTGGTGGTATTGTTGCTATTATCGTTCTAATATGGAAAAATTGGGACAAGGTATCGGCGACAATGTTAAAATTTTGGGATATTTGTAAAAATGTTTTTTCAAGCGTTAGCAATTACATAAAAAATAATTTTTTAAATGTTTTATTAATGGCTATAAATCCGATTTATGCAATTATTCAAGGGTTAAAACAAATAGCCTTATTAAAACAAGGCGTAAAGGGGTTAAAAGGCATTGTATTTAAAAATGAGTCAATCCCTCAAAAAACGCCCCCTCTTGTAAAAAATAACCTTGTTGGTGGAAATAATAAAAATGGGCGTATTGATGTCGGAATTAATCTAAATAATAATACCGATTTAAAGGCTTCGACGACATTAGACCTTGAAAACCCTACTAAAATGACATTAGTTCCAAGAAAACAACCTTAAACACATTAAAAACGGGCTTAAATTAGCCCGTTTTATTTTGCCTTTTTTATAGCATGCCGGAAACGATTAAAATAAATCCTTGATTTTATGTTTTGATTATTACCACGGGCAAGCCCCCACTTGTCCCGTGGTGGTGTTTTAGCGTGGCAAAAACACAATATTTTTTAATCTGCAGGCATGCAAACGCTTTTAACCTTTTTATTGTTTGCTTGGCGTTCTCGTTCACTATCTCGTCTATCGAAAAAATCCATAATTGAGTTAAATGTTTCAAGTTTATCTTTTTCGGTTATTTCGCCGTCCTCAAATTCTATAATTAAGCCTACATCTTTACGCATTTTCTAACGCTTCCTTAAATAAATATTCAAGTTTTAATTTAGTTGGTTTTGCCCCTGGGTATTGTGGAAAATCAATTAAAGTATCTTGAATAATACCCATTTCAACCATATTAAAATCGGAAGAGCCGTTTAATTTTTTGTTTAGTGTTGGAACTGTAATTTTTAAATTCTTCGCTAGTTTTTCTTTTGTGATGTTTTGTTTTTGCATTTCGTTTTCAAGATTGCTATACATTTTTTTATCCTTTCTTTATTGCCTTATAAAAGGCGTTATAACTCTTTTTAGTCTTGTTTATCGTGTTCAAGCCAATCTTTCAACATTGTATTACCTACTTTGTTAATTGTTGGTCTTAATACATCAGCCCTTAAATGTGAATAACGATTTGTCATTTCAGAAGTTTTATGACCTAGGGTCTTTTGTGTCATTACTTGCGATACGCCCGACATCGCTTGATAACTTGCTTGTGTATGGCGTAAGTCGTGAAATCTAAAATCTTCAATGCCGATTTTTTTAACAACTTTCGGGAATAATTTACCTATTAAAGGCTCGTTTATTTTACCTGTAGGCGTTGTAAATAAATGGTCGCTTTTTAAATGTCGTATTTTACCGGTTGTTTTAAAGGCTTTTAATTCTTCATATAAAAATTCGTGCATTGGTGTGCTTCTATCCTCGCCATTTTTAGTATTCAAGAATGTTAAAAATCCGTGTTCAAAATCAACACAAGCCCAAGTTAAATTTAATATTTCGCTTTTTCTTGCCCCCGATAACAAGGCAATTAAAACACATAAATATAACTCGTGGCTTGCTTCTTTACAAGCGTTCAAAAGTTTTGTTATTTCTTTTTCGTCCAGGAAGCGTTTACGAGCGTTGTTGATTTTCAATTTCTCAACTTTTGACATCGGGTTAATGTCGGTTATATCTAAATCTTTTACGCAATATGAAAAAACGGTATTCATAGAAGCGATGTAATGATTTACTGTTGTAAATGATAATGTTTCGCCCTCTTTTATTATTGTTTTGCCGTTGCTTGTCGGAACTTCTTTTTCTTTTTTCGCCAATTTGTCCCTACACTCAACAAGTGTCGCTGTAGTTATAGAACTTAAATAAAGTTTGCCGATTTCTTGCTTCCACCAGGTTAAATGTTTTTTAAATTCGCTTTGCATTTTCGGTTTATATTGGCTTAATTTTAAATCTATAAATTGGTCGATAACTTCGCCAATGGTTAAATTTTTAAGTTTACGTTTGGGGAAATTAATACCCTCACGGATTTTTGTTTCTTCACGAGAAGCCCATTCGGTCGCATCAGTCTTGCGTGTAAATGTTTTTGTAATAGTTTCAGAACCTTTAATTCTTATTTTTACACGCCAATTACTTTTGCCGTTTTTCGTTTTACGTTCTTCTATAGTTGCCATTATGTATGCCTTTCAGATTAAAATAAATGGGACAATTTTGGGACAATATTTTTTAAAAAACGTTAAAAAATATCAAAAAATTTTAAAACAATTATAAATAAATATTTGTTTAAAGTCAACTATTTATATGCGTTTTCGTAATTTTGTGTTTTTATTCATTTTTAATTTTTTAGACGTGCTACCGACTGTTAACCGGTAGGTTGTTGGTTCGAGTCCAACCTGGGGAGTATTTTTTTATGCAAAAAAGCAGTAACAATGTTACTGCTTTTTTGCATTTTATAAATATTTTCTGAGTTGAGACGAGAACCAACGGTGAGAGTCTTTACTTCAAACTTTCTCTATACATCTGATAATTATGCAAATCTCTAAAATTCCAATTTACATCTTTTTTAACTATTTTTGCAGGATTACCAGCCAAGACAACGTTAGATTCATTAAACTTTTTAGTTACAACGCTTGCCCAACCAATAATACTATCGTTAGAAATCTTTGTATTTTTACCAATTTTTACATCTTTTCCTATCCAAACATGGTTTCCAATTTCAATTTTATCACTATAGTTTTTAGGATTTCCGTCTAAGTCTGTAACAGTATGAACATCTGTACACCATATATCTATTCCCCAAGAAATCATACAATCATCACCTATTGAGATTGAAGTATCATTATCTTGCAAAAACAATCTTGCACCACAAATAATAATATTATCACCAATATTTATTTTGCAATTATTAGCCTCTCTTTTAACCCCTGGAGTTAGTGTATCTTCTGGAGGATTACCTATATTTATTGTTAATCCTGTTAGACCGATTGTATCATTAACAGGATAGAAAATTTTTCCTAAATTAATTTCATTATTATTTCCAAATACAGCAATTAACAAACCTTTTAAATTATCAAAAGCTTCTTCTGAATCCATTTTTAATTTAACAACATTGTTGTCACCAACTAAAGAAATAAAACTACAGCCTTTCTTTTCTATTTCTGTACCGTTTTTAAGTTTTAAAATAATTTTATTTGACATAATTTAGCTCCTTAAATATTGCATTTTAAATTATAAATCTTGAGAGTAACTCTCAGTCAAGTAAAAATTTAGGTTTTTTGTAGTATGACAAAATTAAAAAAATCTTTTAAACTATATCCATGATTTGTCGACGTGCTATAAACAAAAAGGATTATATCCATATAATCATGCTTGCTTACAATCGTGAACCGATTTTTGTTGAAAACATTGGTTCGCTGAAAGAAGCTTTCAAAAACACGTCTGAACATTATGAATTTGAAATAACAGCACTTTGTATTTTGCCAAATCATATTCACATGATTATCAGTCCAAACGATATGAAAGATTGTCCAAAGATTGTGAAAGCGATACAGTATTATTTCACAAAAGAATATGACGACGGCGAGGAAGAAGTTGCAAGTTATGGATATCCACACAAAAAAGAAAAACTTGTTTTCCAAAAAAGACATTACGAACATACTCTTGTTGGGGAAGATGAACTAAATAGACATATAGATTATATTCACTACAACCCTGTTAAACACGAACTTGTGGCAAACGTAAAGGATTGGGAATATTCATCTTTCAACAAATTTGTAAAAAAAGGTTTTTATCCAGAAGATTGGGGAACAGAAGAAGATATTGAAAGCATTTCAGATTTAAATTTTGAATAATTTGTACTGAATTAATTGTTATGGTAGAGTTTCAAGAGTTAAAAAATAAAGGTTTTAAGTTTCATCAAGAGGATAATTTTGATGAGGCTGAAAAATGTTATTTAGAAGCATTAGAGATTAACCCTAATAACGCTGAAACACACAACCTTATAGGACTTTTAAAGCTTCAACAAAATAATTTTGATAAAGCTGTTGAATGGATAAAAAAGGCGATTAAATTAGAAAAGAATGCCTATTTTTATGAAACTCTTTTTCAAACATTGACATTGCAAGAAAAATTTTCCGAAATAATCAGATACGAAAATGACGTAAAAGAATTTTTGGAAAACGAATTTGAATTAAATTTTTATCTTGCACTTGCTTATAAGAATTTAAACGAAATAAAAAAATCTATTCATTACTATGAAAGGGCAACAGAATTAAATCCAAACTCTTATGATAGTTGGTTCAATCTATCTCATCTTTATAGTATTGAAGGGGAAACTTTTAAAGCATTAGATACTCTAAAAGTTTGCCAAAAATTAAATCCAAATGATAGCGAAACAGAATACTTTTTGTCACTGGCTTATATGAGGGTTAAGGATTACGATAACGGATTAAAATGCTTTGAAAAAAGGTTTTGCAAAAAGGTTGCATTTTTGACACAAAACAAAACTTTTCCAAATAAAGCAACAAAAAATAACCTTTGGAAAGGCGAAGATATAAAAGACAAAAGTATTTTAGTTTATTATGAAGCTGGATTTGGCGATGTAATAATGTTTGCAAGATATTTGCCACTTTTAAAAGAGCGTTGCAAAAAAATCATTTTACATATCCAAAAACCTCTGAAAGCCTTGTTTGAAGAAAATCCACAACTTGGAGTTGATGAGATAATTGATGGCTTTGTACCAGAAAACGAAATAGCTTTTGACGTACACGCTCCGATGTTAAGTTTGCCATATTTGTTAGGCTTAAAAGGTGATAATGTTTTTACAGGTCACGAGGGTTATCTAAAACCTAATTTAGAAAAAGGTGAAGAATACAAGAAAAAATATTTTAATAATGACAAGATAAAAATTGGCATAAAATGGCAAGGAAACACGTATTATGATAAGGATAGAGTTATTCCGACAGAAGCCTTTTATCCTTTGATAGAAGTTTCAAATACACAGTTTTATTCTTTTCAAACAGAAGAAGGTTCGGAAGAAGTTAAAAAATTAACTCATAGATACGAGGTTGTTGATATTGGAAAAGATTTAAAAGATTTTGCAATAACTTCAGCTACTTTATCAAACCTTGACTTGGTAATCTGCAACGATACATCTTTGGCACATCTTGCAGGAGCATTGAATATTCCATGCTATATACTTTTACCTTATGAGGTAAATTGGCGTTGGCATACAGATTTGAGTAAATGTGATTGGTATGATAGCGTAAAACTTTTCCGTCAAAAAGAAATCGGCGACTGGTACGGAGTTTTTGAAGAAGTTTTAGAAGAATTAAAATAATGAACCCTCGCCACATTTTTGCAAGCGAGCAGAGGCACGAGCGAAGCGAGGGGAAAGAATAAGGCTTCTCCCAATGTAATGGGAGAAGGTGTCTGAAAGACGGATGAGGGTTAATCCTGACATAAGCCCTCACCAAAATATCGTCAGTTGCACCTGTGCAATGCTCACCTCATCTATTTAGATGAGAAATTTAAAAAGTTTTCAACAACTTGTCCACATTTAGAAAAAATGATATTATTAACTTATGGATAACGATAATCAAGAAATTGAAGAACTACAACAAATCCTGAGAGAAGATTCTTCTAACTTTCAAGTTAGACGTAGACTTGCAATGGCTTTATTAGACAAAGGTTTTAACGAAGAATCTCTTAAACAATTTCAATTTCTAATAACAATTTTTCCAAACGATGCTAGTCTTTACTACAACATGGGTATCGTTTACGAAAAAATGCGCAAGCTTGACATGGCTGAACAAACCTATCTAAAAGGTATTGAGCTTGCTCCTGATGATACAGATTTTTATTACAATCTTGGTCTTGTCTATATTGATATGTACGAATTTGACAAGGCAATCGAACAATTTAAAATAGTCCTAGAAACAGATTCTGACGACGGAAACAGTTTTTTCAACTTAGGCCTTTGCTACATCAAGAAAAAACCTCCTCAATTTGATATTGCAAAAATTTGTTTCTTAAAAGCAGTAAACTGCAATTCTCACGATATTTTTGCACATTTCCATCTTGGTTATATTTACAAAATGGAAGGCAAAATCAAAGAAGCTATCGCTGAATATCAAAAAGTTTTGGAAGAAAATTCTAACTGGAGTTGGTCATATTTCAACATGGGCGCAATATATTTTGAGCAAGGCGACATTCAACAAGCAATTGAAAATCTTCAAAAATGTCTTGAATTGAACCCACGTGATGTTGAAGCTTACAAAATATTTTCACAAATTCTTATAAAAATTGGTCATGTAAATCAATCAATAAATTTATTAAAAAGAGCATTAGAAGAAGTTCCTGACAACGGCGACATCTACTATATGCTTGCTCAAAATTACAAAATCGACAACATAACAAGCGACTACAAATATATGCTTGAAATGGCTCTTGAAAACGAAGACACACTTACAACTGTAACACCAGAAGTTGTAAAACAAGAACTTTCTGTTTTTGAACAATAAATTATGCGTATAATTTGCAACTAGCATGCGTTTTTGGTATTATTTTCTCAAGATAGTGAGGAATTTAATATGAAAATGTCAAAATTATTCGTGCAAACTTTGAGAGAATTTCCAGCAGACGCAGAAGTTGTTTCTCATAAGTTTTTAGCAAGAGCAGGATACATAAGAAAATTAACAAGTGGTGTTTATAGTTATTTACCATTGATGTGGAGAGTTATTCACAAAATCGAAAACATCATCAGAGAAGAACTTGACGCATCAGGCGCTCAAGAACTTTTGCTTCCTGTAGTTCAACCTCGTGAACTTTGGGACGAATCTGGCAGATGGGAAGCTTATGGTAAAGAATTAGCACGTTTTAGAGATAGACACGATAGAGAAATGTGTTTATCACCTACAGCAGAAGAAGTTATTACAGCTGTTGCTCGTGACGGTTTAAAATCATACAAGCAAATGCCTGTTAATTTATATCAATTCCAAGAAAAATTCCGTGATGAAGTTCGTCCAAGATACGGTCTTTTAAGAGGTCGTGAATTCATCATGAAGGACGGATACAGTTTTGACATCGACCAAGAAGGTTTGGATAAAGAATACAAAAACATGGCTGATGCTTATACAAGAATCTTCAAAAGATGTGGACTTGAAACAAAAATGGTTCAATCTGATTCAGGTGCAATCGGTGGTAGTGTGAGCCACGAATTTATGGTAATCACAACAACTGACGCAGGAGAAAATGACGTTTTCTACTGTGATGGTTGCGATTACTCTGCAAACTCTAACCACGCAGTATCAAAACTTCCACCTGCAGAAGTTGACGGTAGTAAATATGGTTACACAGAAGCTAAAATTATCGACACTCCTCAAACTCACTCTATCGAAGAATTAAGCAAATTCTTAAATATTCCTTCATCAATTATTCTAAAATGTTTGGTTTATATCGTTGATAAAAAACCTGTTTTAGCTTTAATCAGAGCTGACAAAGAGGTTGAAGAAACTAAATTGATGAATGCTGTTGGAGGTATGGATATCAGAATCGCCTCAGCTCCAGAAATCGAAGAATTAATGGTTGAAAAAGGTTTCAATGCAGCAAAAGGATTTATCGGCCCTAAAGGTATGGACGGAATTACAATTATTGCAGATGAAACTGTTAAAGAAATGAAAAACTTCGTTGTTGGTATTAACCAAGAAGATAAACATATGGTTGGTGCAAACCTTGACGTTGATATTCCTCACATTGAAAAATATGACGATATCAGACTTGCTCAAGAAGGCGAAATTTGCCCACAATGTGGTCAGCCTCTAAAAGTTACAAGAGGTATCGAAGTTGGTAATATCTTCCAATTAGGTACAAAATATTCAAAACCAATGAACGCAATGTTCTTAGACAAAAACGGTAAAGCTCAACCTTATGTTATGGGTTGCTACGGTATCGGTGTTACAAGAACAGCTGCTGCTGCAGTTGAAAGATATCATGATGAACACGGTATGTTCTTACCAATTCAAATCGCACCATACCACGTTACTATCGTTCCTGTTGCAGTTAATGACGAATTACAAATGTCAACAGCTCAAAGAATTTATGATGAATTAATCAAAGCTGGTATTGAAGCAGTTATTGACGATAGAACAGAACGTCCAGGGGTTAAATTCAAAGACGCAGACTTAATTGGTTTCCCATATAGAATTACTGTTGGTAAAACAATTGCAGAAGGCAAAGTTGAATTCAAAACAAGAGCAACAGGCGAAATGGAAAACATGACTCCAGATGAAGCTATTGCTAAAATGATTTCAATCGTAAAAGAAACATTATAAATGAGGTTCAGCCCAAAAAATAAAAGAGGCGAAGCCAATGGCTTCGCCTCTTTTTATAATAATTACTTCAAAATACTAAATGCAACAATTTTATTAACATTAATATTTAACCATTGATATTTAAAACAAACGTAATCATTACATTCGCAAGTATCTTCATCGCATGTGCAATAATCGTTTATCCTACAAACTATTGCATCTGAAAGTGCAATTAATTCATCACTTTCACCTTTGCATTTTGGTAAGCAATGCTCAAAACTACCATCAATTTTTAAATGTGATGTAATGATAGAAACCTGATTTGAATTGTTAACCTCACAAAGCTCAATCATTCTCTTTTTAATTTCCTTCATAAAAATATGCCTCCTTTTAAAATCTAAAAGTAAGTATAATTTAAAATTACAAAATTTTAATTGGCAGATTGGGCATATCTGAATAATAAATAATTATTTTCTCGTAAATTCTATTTTGTAACCCAAAATTTCTGCAATTGCTTGGCATTCTTTCAACGTAAGCGTATCACGTCTTAATTTACCATTTAGAGTATCTCGTGTGTATTTTTTACCTAAAATCTCTGACATTTTATCTGCAAGTTTGCTATAGGTATATCCATTTAACACAACTAAAGAACGAATAAAATTTTTGTTAGAATTTACCATATCCATAAAAGCATTATAGATTACTTGACAAAAATAAAAAAATAAACTATCATCTGTGTTATATACGACACAATAATAAAATAAGAGCCACATTTTATTTATTTTTATATACAAAGGAGTCATTATGGAAAGCATACACGATTTAAAACCAAAACTTGAAGATATCGCAAGTTTATTAAATCTTGCTGTATTGGGTCAAAAAAACAACATGACCATAAAACCTCTTTTGAAACAAATCAAAGAAAACTTAGACAATACAATAATTCAAC
>SAMEA104315433__coassemble_132_pt1 | contig 39050 bp, 31 predicted proteins | sample SAMEA104315433__metabat2_high_PE_030 | metagenome-assembled genome bin SAMEA104315433 (sample SAMEA104315433) | gut metagenome | biome: Monkey gut; feature: monkey-associated habitat; material: faeces | place: China | collected 2013 | reverse complement strand
ATTGTGTATTCAAGAGGTGTGTCTTGAAGTTCTGCCCATTTTTTATCAGCATAAGCATCTAACATAGGATTAGCTTCACGTAATGCTTTTGCTTGAAGTTTTAAATATTCGTTAAAATCAGCATTTGTAGAAACTTCTGATGCTTTTTCTAACTCATCTGCCATTTGAGTAAATTCTTTTTTAAATTTATCACAGTAATCAATAGCTTTTAATTTATCGCCGTCACGTTCTACTATTGAACGTTGATTTAAAATCTTTGCTACTTCGTCTTTTTCTCCGTTTTGCAACATTTTAATTAAGATATTGCAAAATTCATCTTTATCTAAATCAGCTGGATAAAAAGCTTTTCCAGGTCTTTCTTCTTGACCTTTTGCAAGAGTAACCATATTTGACATCATATCAATACCAGAAATACCTTTTTGAGCATTGAATAATTTTAATGATAATTCTGCATCCTTGTTACCTTTTGCAGTTTCTTCTTCTAAGAATTTTTTAAATGCAAGGTTGTTTTCGTTATCCATTTGCATAAATACTTCATCAATGATTTGAGCTGTTTTAACTAAATGTTTAATGGCTTGTTTGTCGCCTTCTGCAAGGTCTAAATATTCTTTTGCATCAGGTTTTAATAAAACTTTTGGTGCTAAATATTCTTTATCAGTTCTTTTTTCTAGTTCTTCAGTTGATAAATTTAATTCAAATTTATTATTCATTTTTTATCCTCTTTTTTAATTAATACCTTAATTTGCGTACTCATTGTACTACATTTTTAAGGTTTTTACAAATCTATTAAATGTAATTTCTTCGAACATATTTTATTTATTAAATTAAATTAAATTATACTATTAACTAATTTAAATTTTTTCAATTTCATTCTTTAATTTCAATAAAAGGAGAAAATTATGATAAATTTATATTACCTATCTACTTGTCCATATTGCAAAAAAGTTATTGATTTTTTAGACAGCAACAATATTGAATACAAATTATTAGACATTAACGAGCATGAAAATTTCAACAAGCTTTTAAAAATAGGTAAAAAGCGTCAAGTACCTTTTATAGTTGATACAAATACTGGTAATGTTATGTACGAAAGTGCAGATATTATTGAATATTTATCTAAAGAGTATCTATAATTTTTCCGTTATCAACCTTGAATATTTTGACATCTTTCAAAAATTCTTCGTCAAAAAGTAAAGTATCAACAGAAGTTATAACTGTTTGAATATTTTCGCTGATAGAATTTAGCAAGAAATTTTGTCTTAAATCATCAAGTTCTGCTAAAACATCATCAAGTAACAAAATTGGTGTTTCTCCTATTTTATCTTTTAAAATATCAAGTTCAGCCATTTTTAAAGACAAAACAATTGTTCTTTGTTGACCTTGTGATGCGTATTTTATAGCTTCTGTATCGTTTATATAAAAACTTATATCATCACGATGAGGTCCAACTACTGATTGGAATTTTCTTCTTTCAATTTCTCTATTTTCATCTAGTGCTTTTCTAAAATTTTCTGCAGTTTCTTCAATGCTTTCACCTGTTTCAAAAGTTGAAACATAATAAATTTTTAAGTTTTCACCCTCAGAAATATTAGAATGTTTTTCTTTTGCTACATTTTCTATTTCTTTTACGAATTTTTTTCTCAAAAATACAATGTTACTACCAGTTATTGCAAGTTGTTCATTATAAACATCAAGCAAAGTATCATTAAATTTTTCATCTTTCAAAAGATTATTTTTTTGAATTCTAATTTTTTCGTATTTGGATAATTTTTCATCATAGATAGGATAGATTTGTGATATTGCTCTATCTAGCCAATCACGTCTATCTTGAGGTGCTCCTCTTAAAAGTAATAAATCATTTGTTGAAAAAAGAACAGTTTTTATTATATTTTTGAAATTTTTTGGAGTTGTTTTTAAATTATTTACTTTTAATTCTTTCTTCTTTTCATCATCAAATTTTATACTCAAATCAATATCTGTATTATTTTTATCCAACACAGAATTAATTTCCATGACTTGTGTATTAAATTTTAAAAGTTCCATGTTATTAGAAGTTCTTGTAGATTTAAGATGAGATAAAAAATAAATACTTTCTAAAATATTTGTTTTACCTTGAGCATTTTTACCAATAATCAAATTCTTACCGCTATTCAGTTCTAGCGATTCATCTGAATAATTTCTATAATTTTTTAGTACCAAATTTTTTAATCTCATAAACACATTATACAAAAAGTAAAAAACTATGTAAAAAAATAATAGTTTTTTACATGAATTATTGGTTATTTTATTTTTTCTACATTTTCTATTTTTTTACTACTTATTTTTTACAAAATTATTTACGGCTACAAATCAATAAAATTAATATATGTAAAAGTTTTCTACATTTTATAGTAATTTACTATGACCATGAACTTTATCTTTTTTATTATTATTTTATTTATTATTTATAATAAAATTTTTTGATAAATTTATTTTGATTAAATAATATTAAAATCATATAAAAATTATCAACTAAATGGTTTATTTTTGATATAATAAAATAAAGGGAATTTTTTTTCTCTAGGGGAAGTTGGATATGAAATTTATAGTAAATAAAGACGAATTTTTAAATGGCATTAGAATAGTATCAGGCGTTGCAACAATGAAAAGTGTTCAACCTGTTTTAGCAAATATTTTAATTGAAGCTGAAAGCAAAAATGTTATAAAATTAACAGCAACAGATTTAGATTTGACAATATCAACCGAGGTTGATGCACAAATTGAAGTTGAAGGTTCAATCACTTTACCTTCTAAAAAATTGAACGATATTTTTACAAGATTATCAGAAAATCTTGTAACTTTTGAACTAAATGAAGAAACAAATATTGTTGAAATAAGTACAAAAAATACAAAATTCGAAATTGTTGGTATTTCAGCTTCTGAATTTCCAAAAGTAGCTGAAAATGTAAGTTTAGAAAATGGTATAGATATTGACTTTAAACAATTTACAAGAGCTATAAAACAAGCAGGTTTTGCTGCAGCTTCTTATGAAACAACTGGTCCTCTATCAGGTGTTGTTTGTGATATTAAAGAAGAAATTCTTGAAATAGCTTCAACTGACGGTAACAGACTTGCAAGAGTTAGAGAAAAAATTGACAATATTGAAAAGAAAACAAGTCAATTAATTATTCCTTCAAGAACTCTTCAAGAGGTTTTGAAGATTAGTGGTTTTGTAGAAGATGAAAAAATTAAAATTTATACAGAAAAAACAAAACTTGCTATCAAAACATCAAAAACTTTAATGATTTCAAAAATTATTGAAGGTCATTATCCTGATTATAACAAGTTAATTCCTGAAACAAGTCCAAAAACAGCAACTGTTAATAGAAATGAATTAATTAGCGCTCTTGAACTTATTTCTGTAATGGTAAACGAAAAAACTTGTATTATTAAATTTGAATTTACAGAAAATAAATTAGAAGTAAAAGCCGATACTTCTGACAGTGGAAAAGGTAAAAAAGATTTAGATATTGAATACAAAGACGAAGATTTGGTAATTGCATTCAATTACAAATATGTTTTAGATGGTTTAAAAAATATGGAAGACGAAAAAGTGTTAATTGGTTTAAACACAAAAGCATCTCCAACTGTATTTAGACCAGACAGTGAAAACGACTATATTTCACTGGTTATGCCTGTTCAAATAAGGTAGTTCACTTTTGACAATGGCTTAAAAATATTGTATAATTATAAGACTCACCCAAAATTAATTAAAGTTTTTTTATCTTTATTTTATTTGGAGTCTAAATATTAGAAATTTTAAAAATTAAAAACTATCAAAATCAGACTTAGGAGAATATTTATGCAGAACGTATTAAAAAGAAATGGCAAAATTGAGGAATTTAATTCTTCAAAAATTGAAAATGCTATCATAAAAGCTGGTGCAGTAACTAACGAAATTGATGAAAAAGCTGCAAAAAACTTGACAAGAAACGTTTTAAAAATAATCAAAGATTTTGTTAGAAATAAAGAATCAAACTTAAAATCACCAACTATTGAAGAAATTCAAGATATCGTTGAACAAGTTCTTTTGTCATCAAAATACAAAAGTACTGCAAAGGCATATATTTTATACAGAGAACAACATAAAAAAATCAGAGAATTTGTTGAAAATGCATCAGTTAACATGATTGATGATTATTTAAAACAACTTGATTGGAAGGTTAATGAAAACTCAAACATGGGTTATTCAATCCAAGGTTTGAATAATTATCTTGCATCAAATTTATGTACACAATATTGGTTAGAAAAAATTTATCCAGAAAACATTAAAACTGCACACCAAACAGGTTCTATTCATATCCATGACCTTAACTTAATCGCTGCATATTGCGTTGGTTGGGATTTAAAAGATTTATTGATGGAAGGTTTTAAAGGAGTAAGAGGAAAAGTTGCATCTGCTCCTCCAAAACACTTAAGAACAGCTTTAGGTCAAATCGTAAACTTTATGTACACTTTACAAGGTGAATCAGCTGGTGCTCAAGCATTTTCAAACTTCGATACATTATTAGCTCCATTTGTAAAATATGATAAATTGAATTACGAACAAGTTTACCAAGCAATTCAAGAATTTGTATTTAATATGAATGTACCAACTCGTGTTGGTTTCCAAACACCATTCTCTAATATAACAATGGATTTAACAGTACCAAGTTATTACAAAGATCAATGTGTAATTATTGGTGGTGAAATCATGGAAGAAACTTATGGTGAATTCCAAGAAGAAATGAATATGATTAACAGAGCATTCTTTGAAGTTATGATGAAAGGTGATGCTTCTGGTCGTGTATTTACATTCCCAATTCCAACATACAATATTACAAAAGATTTTGACTGGGATAATAAGGATTTAGATGGTTTATGGGAAATTACTGCAAAATATGGTATTCCAAACTTCTCAAACTTTGTAAATTCTGACTTAAATCCAGAAGATGCACGTTCAATGTGTTGTCGTTTAAGAATTGATAACAGACAATTAGCTTACCGTGGTGGTGGTTTGTTCGGTTCAAATCCATTAACTGGTTCTATTGGTGTTGTAACTATCAACTTACCAAAAATCGGTTATCAAGCTAACAATGAAGAAGAATTCTTTAAAATGTTATCAGAAAGAATGTTATTAGCTAAAGAATCTCTTGAAATTAAAAGAAAATTAGTTGAAAAATTCACAGAAAGCAACTTGTATCCATATACTAAATACTATTTAAGAGATATTTATGCAAGATTTAAACAATACTGGAAAAACCACTTCTCAACAATTGGTTTAATTGGTATGAACGAAGCTTGTATGAACTTATTCGGTGAAAATATTACAACTGAAAAAGGACATGATTTTGCAATTAGAGTTATGGACTTTATGAGAGATGAAATCACTAAATATCAAGAAGAAACAGGTAATAACTATAACTTAGAAGCTACACCTGCAGAAGGTACAACTTATAGACTTGCTAAATTAGATAAAGAAAATTATCCAGATATTATTACAGCAAATGATAATGGTGAACCTTACTATACAAATTCAACTCACGTACCTGTAAATTATACTGATGATGTGTTTGAATTACTTGATTTGCAAGATGATTTACAAACAAAATACACAGGTGGTACAACAGTTCACGTGTTTGCAGGTGAAAGATGCAGTAATAACGAAACTATGAAAAACTTCGTTAGAAAAGTATGTGAAAATTACAAACTTCCATACTTTACATTCTCTCCAACATTTAGTGTTTGTCCAAACCACGGTTATCTAGTAGGTGAACAAGATACTTGTCCAACTTGTGGTGAAGAATGCGAAGTTTATTCAAGAGTTGTAGGTTTTATTAGACCTGTAAAACAATGGAATAAAGGTAAAAAAGCTGAATTCAAAAACAGAAAAACTTATAACGTTGCTCAAAAGTTAGAAAGAAAATCGGAAAAAGAAGTATGTCTTTCAAACTAGCAGGTTTGCAAAAAACAACCTTTATTGATTATCCTGAAAAAATTGCATGTATTGTTTTTACACAAGGTTGTAATTTTAGATGTGGATATTGTCATAATCCAGAATTATTTGAAAACAAAGAGCCTCTAATATCTTTAGAGGCTTTCTTTGAATTTTTAAAAAAAAGACAGGGTAAACTTGATGGAGTTGTTGTTACTGGTGGTGAACCCACTTTACAAAAGGATTTAAAAGATTTTATAAAAAATATAAAAAAATTAGGATTTTTAGTTAAATTAGATACTAACGGTACAAACCCACAAATTTTAGAAGAATTAATTAATGAAAAACTTTTAGATTATGTTGCTATGGATATAAAAGCACCTATTGATAAATACGAAATTATAGTAAATTGTAATGTTAATATTGAAAATATAAAAAAAAGCATTGAACTGATAAAAAATAGTGGAGTTAATTATGAGTTTAGGACAACTGTTTTAAAGTCACAGCTTTCTTATGATGATTTTGAAAAAATTGGCAAAACTATTTCTGGTGCTAAAAAATATTATCTTCAAAAATTTATTGCATCAAAGATTTTAGATGAAAATTTAATGAACGAAAAAACATACTCTGATGAAGAGTTTGAAGAAATTAAAAATATTTTGAAAAAGAATATTGATTTTGTTGATGTAAGATAAATAATAAATTGTCGTGTTGAATGAAAAAATTCAACACGACCTACAAATAAAAAAGTAGGTCGGGTTCAATGGAAACTTTGAACCCGACCTTTTAAACTTATTAATTTCCAAAATAATTTTTTAAATCTACTGTCAAATTAGCATTTTTGCAAAGTTTTTTAAGTTTTGAAATTGCTCTATTTTCGATTTGTCTTATTCTTTCTCTTGAAACGCCGTAGTGTGAGCCGATTTCATCAAGAGTTTTCTTTTCACCATTATTATCCAAACCATAACGAAGAATAAGAATATCTCTTTCTTTTGGACTTAATTGTTTTAACATTTTTTGAATATCTTCAAACAAATTTTCTTGTGAAACTCTTTCTGCTGGTGCGATTGTGCTTTCATCTACAATATAATCAGCAATTTTTGTTGAATCTTCTTTTTGATTTGCAGGAGTTTCTATACTAATTGTTGATTGAGCTGATTTAATAATTGATGTTAGTTTTGATACGCTCAAACCTAGTTTATAAGCAACTTCTTGTTTTGTAGGTGTTCTTCCTAATTCTGTTGTTAAATCAATTGTAGCTTTTCTAATCTTACCAAGTGATTCAATCATGTGAATTGGTAATCTAATAACTCTTGCTTTATCAGCAATAGCACGTGTTATTGATTGTTGAATCCACCAAGTTGCATAAGTTGAAAATTTATATCCTTTTTCATAATCAAATCTTTCTGCAGCTTTCATTAATCCAATGTTTCCTTCTTGGATTAAATCAAGGAATGAAAGACCTCTGCCTATATATTTTTTTGCAATACTTACAACAAGTCTAAGATTAGCATTAACCAAAGTACTTTTTGCAATTTCACTATTATTTTCTTTAATTTGTTTTGCAATTTTAACTTCTTCTTCGTGTGATAAAAGAGGAATTTTACCGATTTGTTGCAAATAAATTTTAACAGAGTCGTCAGTATTTACAGAAGAAATACTTTCTTGAACTTTAGGGTCTTCAACTGATGAAAGTAAATCATCATCATCATCATCATGTTCTTCTATTTTTGAAAAATCGACACCATCTTCAGAAATTTCATCAGTATTAAAAAATAGTTTTTCTTCTTTCATTTCATTTCTTTCTTGTTAAGCTTTGACGAACGCTTTCAAATATAATAATACTTAAAGCATTAGAAACATTCAAAGAATTAAAGTTTTTTAACATAGGTATTTTAACTTTAAAATCTGCTAGTTTTAAAATTGATTTTGAAACGCCCGAATGTTCTGCACCCATAACGAGTACGAAATTCATATCATTGTAATCTACATCATAGTAATTATCTGATTCAAATGCTTCAGCTGCAATTACCCACCAGTTTGATTTTTTTAACTTTTGAATTGCACTAACTGGGCTATTTACTTTTATAATTTCAATATGATTAATAGCACCAGCACTTGCTTTTTCAACGACAGAATTGACAGGACTTGTTCTTCTTTCAGGAACGATAATAGCATCAACTCCAGCACAAACACTTGTTCTTATGATTGAACCAAGATTTTGAGAATCTTCCACTCCGTCAAGCATTACTATTTTAGAATTTGTATGTTCTCTTTCTAAAAATTCGTCTAAATCAGTAAATTTTACAGGTGAAATCATCGCAATAATACCTTGATGATTATGTTCATCGTATTTTGAAAGATTTTCTTTTGCAGTAAATTGGAAAAGAATACCTTTTTCTTTTGCTAAATTAATAATTTCATCAATTTTAACTGAAGGGTGAACTGTTTTTGAAATAAGAATTTTATTGAAAGTTCTATTACCTGATTTTAAAGCTTCAAGAACGGCATTTCTACCATAAATAATATCTTCCATTAATGAACCTCTAACATTCTAGTAATACAATTTCTAGCTTTATCTGCAACTTCTTTATCAATAGTGATTTCGTGTTGTTCATGAAGAAGTGATTCATAAATATCTTCAAGAGTATTAAATTTCATATTAAAGCAAACTAAATTATCTTTAATAGGAATAAGTTCTTTTTCTGGAAAATCTCTTTTTAATCTGTCTACAACACCTTGTTCTGTACCGATTACAAAAGATTTTTTGTCGCTATTTTTAACGTAATTCATAATACCAGAAGTTGAACCAACATAATCTGCAAGTTTGCTAACTTCAATATGACATTCTGGATGGATTAAAATATCAGCTTCAGGATATTTTTCTCTTGCAGAAATAACATCTTCTTTAGTGATTTTCAAATGTGTTGGACAAAATCCAGGGTAAGTTGTAACTTTTGTTGTGCCAAGTTTGTATTCTGACCATTTACCTAGGTGAGTATCTGGTACAAATAAAATTTCGTCTGCGTTCAAGCTTTTAATTACTTCTACTGCATTAGCACTTGTGCAACAAATATCGCAAAGAGCTTTAATTTCTGCAGTTGAATTTACATAACAAACTGTAGGTAAGTTTGGATGTTTCGCCTTGAATTCTTTTAATTGTTCTTCATTAATCATATTTGCCATTACGCATCCGGAATTTGGATTAGGAAGAAGAACTTTTTTATCAGGAGAAATAATTTTAGCTGTTTGAGCCATAAAAAATACCCCTGCAAAAACAATAATATCAGCATCAGTTTTTGCTGCCATTCTGCTTAAATAAAGTGAATCACCAACAAAATCTGCAACTTCATCTATTTCTATATTTTGATAACAATGTGCAAGTACGCACGCATTTTTTTCTTTTTTTAATTTTTTAATTTCTTCTATAATATTCATTTAAAAACCTTAATTGACGTATAAATGTATTCAACTTATAATAAATATTATATAATAGAAAAAAAGTTGTACAACTAATAATGCTTAATAATTTATTATCTAAATTTGGGGCTAGTTCGAGCGTAACGGTAGGGGTATCATTATCACCGAGTGTCGGATTAGAAATGATAGAAATTGATAAAAATACAAAAACTGTAAGTAAATATGCTTGCAGACCTTTGGAATACAATTTTTCTACTCGTGAAATTACGGATTATGACGAATTTAGAACAACATTAGCAGCATTATTTGATGATTTAAAAATACCCCGTTCTTCAAATGTTATACTTACAATGCCGAATGTTCTTTTTGGACTTATAAGTTTGCCACTTATGCTTGGTGATGAAGCTGTTACAAATGCTATTATTTCTGAAGCTGAACAAACTTATATTTTTAAAAGACAAGAACCCGTTGTAGGTTGGACAAATATTGTTAAGCCAAATCAAAGTACTGATTCCACAGATATTTTGTATTCTGCATTACAAAATAATGCATTGGCTGAAATTTATGCAGCTTGTATGGAGGTTGGATGTACCTTAATAGGTATCGAAAACTCTTACTTGTCTTTATTAAAAGCATTGTATTATACAAATCTTGCAGATGAACAAATGAAAGATTTTGTAACTTGGAATTTAATGGTTATTAACCAAAATAGTTACTCAGTTCTTTCAATGGCAGGAAAATCGGTTATAAGTTATTATGAAGAACCTCTTGCATTAAAATCGTTTTCTGGTGAAGAAGTTTATAATGCAATAATTTCATCTTCTACATTAACTCTTACTACTAACCCTGCAAATTGGTTGTATATTATCTCTGAAACAGATTTAGTTTCTGCAGAAGTTCTTTCTAAAAAGATAACTTTTGACGGAAAAATTACTTATCTTGAAAGCAATAAATATGTTCAAAAACCATTGATAGATGCAGCAAAAAATATTATGCCAAATCTAGTGTTGAAAATGACACCAGAAATCATTGGTTCAGGTATTTATGAATTTGTAGATTATCCTATCAAATTAAATATGATAGGTGAATTTAAGGCAGAAGATGTAAAAACAGAAATTTACAAGACGATAACTATCGGAAACATAACGATAGAATTGTCTCCTGATTTTATAAAAAAAATTACCATAATATTAACAGTACCAATTTTATTAATTCTATTAGTAGTTTTTCTTGTTATGAATTCTCTAAGTAATAAGCAAATAGAAGAACAAACACGTTTAACTACTGAATTAGAATCAAAACAAGCAGAAATGAAAAAATACGAAGCTATCAAGATTAATGTTTTTGATGAAAAAACAGAAATATCTTTAATAAATGCTTATAACAAAGAAAAATTAATTTATTATTCTGCATTAGGTTTGAGTATTCCTGCTCATACTTGGATTACAAAATTTAAAATAACAAAAACAGGAAAGGTTTATATCAGTGGTAAAACATCAAGTTTGGAAGATGTTTACAACTTCTATAGAGATTTAAAACTTTCTGTTATTAATTCAGATTTAAAAGTTTATTCGCTAGAATCAGTTGAAAATGATGATAGTGAAAGTACACGTAGACCAAAATTCTATAGTTTTGAAATAACAAACATGGAAGATGTTGATGTAGTTGCATTGAAAGAATATAAAACATTTGAACATGCACAAAGAAGTGCAAACCCAGAAGATGCATTAAAAGATGCACCTCAACAAAGTCAAGACGGACAACAAAGTCAAGAAGGTGCGTCAGGTGGCGATGCATCTCAAACGCCTCCTCCACCACCTGCAGGTTCAACAGAGGAAAATCCTTTCAGCAAAGGTTTACCTCCAAACCTTGAAAAGATAGAAAGTTTTTAGAAAGTAGTAATATAAAATGAATATACAAGATTTTTTAAAAATTTATAGAGAAGCTTTATTGTTCGTCATTTTGGCAGCATTATTAATTTTTGCTGGCATAAAACAAGTTAAGCCAAAAATTAGCGAATTTATTTCTGCAAAAAATGATGTTGTACAAAAAAAAGCTGCAATTGCGCAAATTGATACACAACTTGTTGCAGCACAACAACAAATGGCAAAATTGGAAAAAGCAAGAATTGCAAATGGAATGATTGCTAAAACTGTTTTTCAGCCAAGAACCTTATCTCTTGATAATGAGTCAGGTTATAGTATTTTGTTTAATGATATTTTTGAAATGGCAAAAACAAATAATATCAAAACATATTCTATTCAATATGAATATAATCCGGCAGACGATGCTTTTGTTGCAGCTCAAAAAGGTTATAGCGTTTGTCTTTTAAAAATGAAAATTATTGGAAGTTACAGAGATTTTGAAAACTTCCTTACAGATTTATATAAATATCCATATTTAATTAGTATAAGCAGTTATGACATTGTTCCTTATTATAAGAATAAAAATGTTTTATTAATTAAACTAGGTGTAAAAGTTTATATGCAGGGTGATGAACCAACAGCACCAGCTCAACCGGCTCAACCAGAACAAGCTGTTCCTCAAGCTGGCGTTCCTGTTCCACCACCAGTGCCTGCTAACTAAATAATTTTGTATCTAGCGCAAACATTTGTTTTTTATTTTTTATACAAGTTGCACAAAAACTCGTTTCTAATGGAATTTTCTTTGCGTAGTCAGTAAAATCTGACCCCATTCTTCCTCTATGGTCATTTGCAAGAAACGGGCATGAGTAAACCCCATTAACAGTTACTATTCTTGAGTTTTCACAATCAAATTTACCTTTAAAATCAGAACTTAATTCAAAAGGTTTTTGTTTATCGCAAAATTCATTAACTTTTATATTATTGATATCAAATTCTATATCAAGGTTTTGAATAGCTTTATAGGTTTCATTTATTAAAACTTTTGAGTCTTCTTGATAAAAATTAGTTATATTTAAAAAGATATAAAATTCATATTTATTAAGATTTTTGATAGCATGCATTACTTGTCTATAATTACCTCTACTTCTGATATCATCAGATTTGACCTCATTGTAATGTGATATTGGTAGTTGGAAAATAATTGAAAAGTTGCTTTCATCTTCAACTTTTTTCAAAAATCTAGCTTTTTTTTCGTTTATAAAACTACCATTTGTGCAAATGCAAACATTAGTTCTTGTAAGACAAAGACGAAGAATATTATTAAAGTCAGGATGAGTCATAGGTTCTGCACCTGTTAAATAAATACAATTTAAATTTTCATCCATTGTTTGTTCAATTGTTTGTTTGACTTTTTCTATTGGAATAAAGTCCTTTTCTTTTCTACTTATTGGAAAATCAATGTAACATTGTTTACAGCGTTGATTGCAATTTTTCGCTGTAAGTTCTATAAAAAGATTATTTAATTCTTTAAGTGTGCACACTGGTGCGCATAGCAATTTATCTTCGGCATTCATAATATCTACTCCTTTTATCTGTATTTTAAATCAGCATAAAAGTTTTAATATTCGCCATGAGGTTATAACAAAAATAATAATTGTACTATTTTAGTAGTTCAATTGGTTTTTTAATTTGGAAATGTTTTATAAGTTGCTTATGATTTTCTTTTTTATACAAATAAAAATCAACATCAAGAGTGTCTTTTTTTGGATTTAAGTTTTTACCTTTTAACTCTGTTGCAAGATTAATTATAGAAGTTTGTTGTCCAATTGGGAAAATGTTTTCATAGGCAAACACTGCTTTATCAAATGTTTTAATGGTATGACCATCTTCTTTAAAGATAAATCTTGCTGTTAAATCTTTTATGTTAAATGGAGAATTATTTCTTAATTGAAGCTTAATATTAACGTCCAAATTTTTATTCTTTTTATTATAGTTAACATTAATATCTGACATGTGAACTAACACATCATTTTTGTATAAAATGTTATCTGATACGTAATTTTGGAAATTTTTAGCTTTTATTGCATACAAATCTCTTCCAGCTGTATCGCCTAATTCTTCAGAACTTTCAGAAATTTTCATCAACAAGTCATAATACATGTAGTAATTAAGCATTTCAGGTGCTTTTTTTCTAACGTATTCTAGCAAGTCGTAAGCTTTATTTGGATCTGTTTCAATATATAAAAGAGCTAATTTATAATTGATTTGAGGTTTATCATTTAATTTATCAGCTTTTTCTAAATAAAAAGTTCCATCTTCAATCAAACCTTTTTCAATAAATACGTCTGCCATTGATTCGTAGCAATCAGAAAGTTTAATTTGTGCTTCGTGTAATTCTTTTTTATTACATCTTTTCAAATAGAAAATAGCTTTTTCATATTTTGTAGAAGCTAGTGGATAGTATTTTTGAGCATAAAGTTTGTCACCAATTTCTTTATAGACAATACCTTTGTTTTTGATAAGTTTTTTATCAGGTTTGTCTGTAATATCATCCATTAATTTTTGTGCTTCGTCTAGTCTATTTAATTTGATATACAATGTCGCAAGTTTATATCTTGCTTTGTAAGCAAGATATGGAGATTTTTCAACAGCTGTTTTTAATTCTCTTTCTGCTTTTGGATAATCTCTTTTTATTGCATATAAAGTACCTAATCTTATGTTATATCCATAATTTTTTGGATATTTTGCAAGTAAATATTGGTTTTTTTCTATTAAAAAATCGATTAAATAATAATCTAATTCATCAGTATTTTTAGAAATAACAGGATTTTTTATTGAATTAGGTATCATAATCCAAGACATAGTCATAATGCCTGCAACGATAATTGCAACTACAAAAAAGGTTATGAAAAATGTCTTAGAATATTCTTTTACTTCCTTGTTAATTTCGTTATTATTCATCAGCTTCCTGTATTGCTATTGAAGTTATACCATTAAGTAATTCGCATTTTTTGTAAACAGTTTGTAGAGGTTTGTTATCTTTAACATTTATAACTGCGACAATTTTTGCGTCATGATCTTTATCTGAATCAACTTTTTTAATTTCGTTTAAGTATGGAAACTCTTTCATTAAATCTTCTTGAACAGTTTCTACACAATCTTTTTGACATTTTAAAGAAAGTTTTAATCTTTTGTTCATAATTTTTCTTTTAGCAAGAATGTTTTTTTCCATCCATTTAATGCTAATTAAAACAAGAACACTCAAAATTGTTGCAACAATTGCAATGCCAAAATAACCTGTACCACAAGCCATACCAACTGCAGCTGCAATCCAAAGAGTTGATGCTGTAGTTAAACCATGAACAGAAGAACCATTTTTCATTACAGTACCAGCGCCAATAAAACCAATACCAGTTACAATTTGCGCAGCAACACGAGAAGTATCTCTGATACCTGTTGCTTGGGCTAGGATTACATTATCACCACCTGCAAATGTCGGAAATCCATAAATTGACAACAATGTGAACACGCAAGAACCTAAACATACAAAAATATGTGTTCTTAAACCTGCTTGTTTGTTTGTTAATTCTCTTTCTAAACCTAGTGAAAAGCCTAGAATTACTGAACATATTAAACTTATTAAATATTGACTCATTTCCACCTATCTCATTTTACTTTTTGGGTCTAAAATATCTCTTATTGTATCACCTATTAGATTAAATGACAGAACTGCAACAAAAATTAAGAAACCAGGAGTTAAAAGCCAAGGTCTATAAAGAATATTTGTATATTCTTGTGCTTCCTTAAGCATATTACCCCAACTAGCGTCAGGTTGTTGAATACCTAGTCCTAAGAAACTTAAACCTGATTCTGATAATATGTAAGATGGTACAGATAATGTCATTGCTACAATAACGTAACTTGTTGTTTGAGGAAGAATATGTTTTAAAATAATTCTCATATTAGATGCGCCAATAGATTTTGCGCTTTCTACAAATTCTTGAGTTTTAATAGATAAAACCATACCTCTTACAACCCTTGCAAATCCTGCCCAACCAATAAGAGCAAGGATTATAACAATTAGCATAAATCTTTGGATACTTGTCATATTTGGTGGTAAAATTGCTGCCAAAATAATCAACAAATAAAAACTTGGAATTGACATTACTGCTTCTGCAAATCTCATCATAAAGATATCTACTTTTCCACCAAAATATCCTGAAATTCCACCATAGATAAGTCCAATAGGGAATAAGACAAATAATGCCAAAAATCCTATTGTCATTGAAATTCTTCCACCAAAAAGTAGTCGTGAAAATACGTCACGTCCATTTATATCTCCTCCTAAAAGATATAATCTACCTTCGTTTTCAACTGTTACTAAGTGTCTTTTCATTGGAATTAAGCCAAAAGCTTTGTATTCAACGCCTTTGCCTAAAAATTTCAAATAATATTTATGACTTCTATCAAGTTTATATGTTGTTTCTAAAAGTTCTGGATTAAACTCTCTTTTATAATTATAAGTGTAAGGTCTTGAAAATTTACCGTTTTCATCAATAGTAAATACTGGTGAAGGTGGTACGTAAGAAAGTTCTCTATCAGAAAAATCTTTTGTATAAGGTGCAAGAAAATCTGCAAATAAAAGTGCCATATAAATTACTACAAGCACAATTAAGGCTAATAATGAAAACTTATCTTTAACTAATTGTCTTAAAATTTCCATCATATCTTACCCCCTAACTCTTATTCTAGGGTCAGTAATAATTAGCAATATATCAGAAATCAGGTTTCCTAATATAAGCATAAATGCACCCATCATTAAGGATGCCATAACAAGATTTATATCTGATTTAAGAACTGCTTCAAGAATTAATCTTCCTAACCCAGGGTATTGAAAAACATATTCTGTTAACGCTGCGCCAGAAAGTAGAGAAGAAAATTCAAATCCTAAAAGAGTTATCATAGGATTTACTGCATTTCTCAAAGCGTGTTTGAATAAAACCTTGTTTTCACTTAAACCTTTTGCTCTTGCAAATTTAATATAATCAGAGTCAAGAACATCAAGGATGTTTGCTCTCATTTGTCTTTGCAATCCTGCTAAAGAGATTGTAAATAGTACTGTTACAGGCAATACTAAGTGATAAGCTATATCAAGAATTTGGTGGAAAAATCCCATATCGTTAAAGTCATAGCTTGTTAAACCTCCAACAGGAAACCAGCCAGTTTTTACTGCAAAAATTAATAACAATATCGCAAAGAAGAAGGATGGAATTGCCATACCAATACTCGTTATAAAGGGTAAGAATCTATCAAAAGGTGTTTTCCATTTTACAGCAGCGAGCATTCCGAGAGGAACTGCAACTGCCCATGTCATAAAGATTACGACTATTGTTAAAAGTAATGTATTTGGTATTCTTTCTTTTAATTTGCTTGCAACACTTTCACCAGTTGAAGTTACTCCCAAATCACCTTTTATAAAAGATTTTCCCCACAACAAGTATTGTTGCCAAATAGGTTTATTTAAACCTAATCTTTCAGTTTCTTTTTGAAGTGTTTCTTTAGAAATTGATGGGTTTAATTTTAGTTCTGCAAGTGGGTCAACTGGACTCAATCTAATTATAAAAAAGCTTATCAATGATACCAAAATTAGTAATGGTATCGTTTGAAGTATTCTTTTTAGTATATAAATTAGTATTTGTTGCATTTTTATTTATCCACGTAAATTTCTTCTATATTATAACCTATTCCATTTAATGGTGAAGGATATACATTTTTGAATTTCTTTCTTATCGCAATAATTCTTACTGGCGAATATAAATAGATGACAAGTTTGTTATCATAAACAATTTGTTGATATTTATCGTATAAAGCTTTTCTTTCGTTGAAATTGGTTTTTAAAGAAGCTTCGTCAAAAATATAATCTAATTGTTTTTCAAAATCATATCTGTCATCAAAAGAGTTTTTTTCAAGTCTTTGGTTAAATAAGTGAAGTGAACCATAAGAGTTCCAAACATTTTTGCCATTATGAGGTTCAAGAGGTGAACCTGTTAAACCCATTAAAATCATATCCCAATCAAGAGTATTGACCATTTTGTTTACGAGGGTATTAAATTCAATAGGTTTAAAATTAATCTTCATTCCTAAATCTTCGAGGTCTTGTTTAACCATAACGCCAAGAGCTTCTCTTTCTGTGTTTCCTGCATTTGTGTATAAATCAAATTCAACATTGTTTCCATATTTGTCGACAAGTTTTCCGTTTCTGTTATAAGAAAATCCACCTTTTTTCAAAAATTCTCTTGATGCGTCTATATCTCTTTTGTGACCTTTGATTTTTTCATTTAAAAAGATAGAATTTAAGCTTTCTGCAGTGAAAAGTGGTGTTGCAAGACCGTTTGCAACATTTTGTACCATATTATCTCTATCAATTGCGTAATCTATTGCGTTTCTAAAGTTTAAATCTCTAAACCAGAATTGTTTTTCTGGTTGAACATAATATTTGCCCTCAGAATTTTTTCTATTATTCAAATTTAAGACAATAAACATTGTTCCTGTATCTGGACCAAGATTATAAATTTTGTAATCTGAAGAACTTTCTTTTTCTTTATATCTTGCTACGTTTGAACCTTTTAATCCAATCATATCAATTTCTTTTGCTTCAAATTTCAAGATTTCATTATTAGCATCACCAACAATTAGATAAACGACCTTGTTTAAGTATGGAAGTTTTTCATTTTTTGTATTTATTTCGTAATAATTAGGGTTTCTTACAAAAACAACTCTTTGTGCAGGAAGATATTCTTTTAATTTAAAAGCCCCAGAAGTTACAAACTTACTAGGTGGAGTTGTTGTAGAATAAAATCCGTCAAAATATTTAGCGCCTTTTTTTACAGCAGGTTCAAAAACATGCTTTGGCGCGATTTCTGATGAAAGCAATCTTAAAAAAGGTGCAAATGGTTTTGAAAGAGTAAATTTCACAGTATAATCGTCAATTTTTGTGATTATTGGAAGTTTTCCGTCAATTATACAAGAATCTCTAAGAGAAGTATTTCCCATTCCTGCAAAAATAATGTCTTTCCATGTGAACATAACGTCATCTGCTGTGATAGGTTTGCCGTCAGACCAAGTTAAACCTTTTCTCAAATATATATAATAATCGTTGCCTTTAATTTCATAACCTTTAGCAAGTTTTGGAATGATTTCTCCTGTTTTAGCATCTGTTGAAAACAAACCGTCAAACATCATGCCTGCCATTTGAGAAGAAGTTGCATCTTTTGACGTGAAAGGATTAAAGGTTTTTGGACCTTCTCCAAAAGTTGATAAAATCATTTCTCCACCAAATTTGCCAATGGGAGTCTGACTCTGAAGATAGTCAATGCCATTTAACGTGATAGTTTTTGCTCTTGGTGGAAAGTTAAAAACTTGTTCTTGTTGTTGAGCTTGATTTGTTGAAACAGTTTGTTCAGGAATATCTCTACGAATACAGGCTTTTAAAAAGAGCAATATAAATAATATTATTAGAATTATGTATAAACCACGTTTCATTCCTCTATTATGCCAGAAAAATGGGATTTTTAATACCCCATGTTGAGAATTTTTTGAAAATTTCTCAAAAACGTAAATACATGTAATTAAGAAAATTTTTATATGTTTTACTTATAAAAGGAGGTATTTTATGTATCCAATAGAGCTATCTTTGAGTAGACCAAAAAATATTTTGACAGTAAGAGAAGAAGAAGTTTTGATAGAATTAATAAATGGTAAAAATAACTATGAAATTGCAAATGATTTGTACATAAGCGTACATACTGTAAAATTTCATGTTGCATCTATCCTCCAAAAATTTGGTGTTTCAAGAAGGACAATGGTTATCTTGAAAGCTTTAGCAGATGGATGGATAGATATTATCTAAACTTCTTCGGAATGTCTTACAAGTAAAGGAGTAGATTTTAAGTTATTTTTTTCAATTAACAAATCAGCTTGTTGTTTATAAGAAAGTGATTGTTCTTCATCTCCTTTTACAGAAAGAAGTTTAGAGATTAATAAGTTAAACATTATTGATAAAATTACATTTGAATCAGGATTTTTATCTAATAATGAAATTGTATTTTTTGCAATTCCAAGACCAATATCAACACGGTTTTGTACAATTTTTAAATCGGCAATAAAATGCCATGCTAAGATAGAAGCGTTTATTAATCCGTTTTGTGTGCTGATTTCTTTAACGTTTTGATAAATCTTTTGCGCCTTATCGTATTCACCAAGAATTTTGTATGAATATCCAATTAACAAGTCAGAAAGTAAATCTAGTTGTGTTAAATTGTTTTCTTTTGCTGACAATTTAGCTTGATATACATTTTTTGCAAACAGTTTAATATCAAAGTTGATATTTTCAAAAGCTTTCAACATACTATAAATGTATTTTGCAAAAATGTTTGAATCATCTAACATACTTGGTTCAACGTCTAAGTAGAAGTCTTCACCGTGAATGTATTTTTGCAAATAGATAAATAGTGAATAAGATTCAGGAATAACTTCTAATTTTTCTTTTGCTTTTTTGATAACAGGTGTAACATCTTCTAGTTGGAAGATTTTTGCCATGCAAACGTATCCAATAGTATCATAAATTGATGAGAATACTTGTTCTTGAGGCATTTTGTCAGAAATTAGGACAGAAATATTTTCTGGTGTAAACATTTCTAACAAGTCTTCTCCTAAAGATATACATTCTTTTAAGTTACCTGTATTAAAGAAAATATTTACCTTAATCATTGATATCCAGAATAAAACATTGTTGAATTCTTTATCTGTTGGATTGAAGGATGATTTTGGTAATCTTGATAAAATTTTGTTTGCTAAAGTTATTGCCTGAGTGTAATTACCTGTTCTTAAGCAACATTGCAAGATTTTATTACACAAATTGATAACTTTTTTATCGTCCATTGCGTGTTCAATATTTTCTAAAACAAGTTTAGAGAAGTTATACAATTTTGTAGGAATGAATTTGTACAACATATTTGAAATGTTGTCATAAATTATCATTTTGTAGTTATTGATAGATTGTTGAGTTTCTTCGTCAGAATCTTGTTCCATCATTTTTAATAGTAAAATACTGCAATTTAAATATGCACTGAAATCACCTAACATCAATGCGACATTAGATAATATTTTCCAGAAGTTTTGAATTTTCTTTTTGTCTTCTAAAATATGGAAAACAGTTAAGTTTATTGGTAAAGGAACATTTTCATCAACAATATTATTTAGTAAATAATTTGCAATGTTCAACTTATGACTTTTTTCCAACAGAACTTCTGATACTGTTTTTAAAAGGTTGTAATTATTAAAATATACCACATTGTTTTCTAAATAGATGTAACCTTTTTCATCAAGAATACCAAGAGCATTTCCTAAGTCAGGTATATTCAAAGATTGAAGAGTTGAAATATCAATTCTTGGTCCTAAAGTTAGTAATAACATTAAAATACTGTAAGCATTTTTGTCATGAGATAAAAATCTAAATCTTGTTTCAACAAGTTTTTCAATTGTCGGTGGAAATATTACAGAAGTTTGTTTTACTAAAGCATATTTTCCATTTTTTAATTCGATAATGTTATTTTCTAGTAAATAATTTGTTGCATGATTTAGGTATAATGAGCTACCTTTTGCGTATTGAGCAATTTTTTCCATATAGAAAGAATCTAAAATGTTTGCATAAATATCAACAAAAGGTGAAATTATTTTTTCAAAACTAGAACCTTTTACCATAATCTCTGTATATTGAGGATTTGATAATAAGAAATGAGAATTTTTATGTAGTGAGAAGTTTTCATCTGCAAAGAAAACTAAATTGATATTATATTTGTTAAAATCTTTTAATATCAGTTGTAGGATTTCAAAAGAAGTTAAATCAATTTTTTCAAAATTTTCTACGTAAATTAAACAGTGTTCAAGAGAACTAAACAAGATTGCAAAAATATTGTACAAAGTATCTCTAATATCTTCTGGATTAACATCAGGAAGAGGTTTTAAATTAATTAAAGCTCTTACAACTCCTGCTTTATCAAGTTTGTCAAAAGTAGAAAAATTATTTTTTACAAAGTTTTTGGCAGAAATTGAAAAATTGAAAATAGAAGACAATAATTCATAGAAAAATCCATAAGGTCTGTTTATAGTGTCCTCTGTGCAAGTTACTTTTACAATTTCTTCGCACAATTTATTGTGTTTTACCATAAGAGGAATTTCGTTAGATACAAGATAATATTTTTTATTCGTTTTTACAGAAATAATATTTTTAGATTGTTTTCCTAACAAAGTTAAAATAGTATTTTCTAATTCACCAGATTCAACGGTTACGAAGTTACAAACTTGTTCATCAAAGTTTAACTTTTTAATGTTATGGATAATTGTGTCGTCTTCTTCTAGTTCAATTTCTTGATTCAAATCCTCAAGAGAAAGCTGTTTTAATCTTTCTTTGATATAATCGTCTTTTGGTTCATCTTCTTCTTTTGGAATAGAAATATATTTTTGCAAATCAAGTTCAAAATACATTTCAAGTTTATCTTTTACAAGAACTGTTCCAAGCTGAGAAACGCTAACTTTATCTCTCAAAACATCTGCTGTACTACTGTCAAGAAGTACTTGAAGTGCATTATGGAATTTGCTTTGGGATGTATCTTTATACATCATTTTAATATTAAAACCTGATTTAAAGTCATGAAGTTTGGTATTAATATCTTTTTTCATTAATGTGAAATTACATCTTATAAGAGTATTATGTGTTCTGTGAAGTTTCACATTAAGTTTCATGATTGGTTTTGCAATTTCCAAAATGAATGAAATTGCTTTAAATACAGAAGCATCAAAGTTGCTTTCTTTATTAAATTTGATAATAAAAGCGTTATCAATAATTTGCCATTTTAAATCAATTTGAGAACAGAAACCAATTATTAGGTTGTATAAATTTGTTTTAAATTTTTTGTAAGCCTCTTTTGAATTAAAAATATCTTTCAAGTTTGCAATGTTTGGAAACTCAATAACGACGCATGCAAAATTAATGATAACAGATTCGTTAAGGGCGATACTCAATTGGGTATCCATGCCACAATTAGGACATTGTCCAATTTCTGTTAAATTAACTTTTCCACAGTTATGACATTTGCTCAAAATTGTATATCCACATTTTGAACAAATGCTTGTTCTGTTTAGAGTTTTGCAGACAGGACAAGTTAATTGTAAGACCTTCTTACAATTAGGGCATATTTTTGTATCTGGTGTTATTTCATGATTACATTTAGGACAATGCATAAATAAATTATATCAGTTTATTTTAATAAATCAATTTTTTATGTTATAATACCCTTTAAAAGAGGGAGTTTTCTATGGAAATTTTTAAATATATTTTTAATCCTGCGTTGATGTTAATCTTTTTATTTTTCGCATTTTCTGTGGGGTATTGTGTTTATAAATACCAAGTTATTAACAAAGAAATGCTTAATCTTTTAGCTTTCTTAAAACAGTTTAAAAAATCAGATTTAAGCTATAGATTTAAAGAATTTGATGAAGGTTTAACAGAAAATCCTTACATTTCTGATGTTTGGGTAGAATTTAGAAATACTCTTGTTTTTAACGAAAATGTTACTTTAAAAAATGAAAAAGAAGAAGAAATTGGATTTGAGAATGCATCACAAGCTCTTTCTGGTGTTCAAACAACAGTTGATTCTTCTTACTTTTTTAATGAAGAAGCTCTTGTTACTTCAAAATTAAATTATAAGTTTGTACAAGTAACACCGACATTATTAACAGGTATGGGGCCATTATTTACGTTTATGCATATTGCTTTTGCGTTTGCAAATGTTGATTTTACTTCAAACGAATCAACAATGTTGACTATCGAAAACTTGATGGCAAATATGCAAATTGCTGCTTTGTGTTCAGTTTTTGCCGTTGGTGAATCTTTATTATTCTTGATGTTAGAAAGACTTCTTTATAACATTAAATGTAAGACACCTCTTAATGAAATTCAAAACCACTTATACAAAATTTTTGATAGTGTAACTTCTGAAAAATTCTTAATTGAATTATTAAAAACTACAAAAATTCAAAACCATGCGCTAGCAAATTCTATGAAAATTTTATCAAGAAGTTTTAAAGATTCTTTTGATAAAAGTTTAGCATCAATACTTGTTCCATATTTAGACAGCATTGTTTATAATCTTGATAAGATTAAAGAAAACAGTCCAAAAGCTCTTGAAAAACAAGCGCTAGATGCAGTTGATGACTTGTTCTAGGAGAAGTGATGTTTAGAAAATCTTTAAAAAAAGCAGATTATGTTGAAGAAAATATTTTTTGGATAACAATGTCAGACTTATTATTAGGTTTGATGATTATTTTCTTGATTTTGTTTATCATGACAATGGTAGGATTTTCTCAAGCAAAATTTGCAGAAAAATCTGCGCAAGCTGAAATGGCATCTGTTTTAGCTGATAAGTTTGAAGCTAACAAAATTAATGTGAATATTAATAAAATGTCAGGACAGATAGAAATTTCTGATTTAGAATTATTTGATTTGGGTAGTTACAAATTATCAAACAAAGGTAAAGCTTATTTAGATAAATTTTTCCCAATTTATATAGATACTATTTTTTCTAATCCAGAAGTTAGTAATAAAGTTGAAAATATTATTATAGAAGGTCATACTGATTCTCAAATGTTTAGAGGTTTGAAATCAGAAGATGAGCAATACGCCAAGAATTTAGAACTTTCTTCAATGCGTGCAACTGAAATTGCGAATTATGTTTTTAAAACAAATTATGATAAAAAGTACAGCAAAAAATTACGCAAAGTTTTAATTACAACTGGAAAAAGCAATACTGAACCTGTTTTAACAAATAACAAAGAAGATTTTGATAAAAGCAGACGTGTAGAACTTGAAGTTCGCATGAAAGCTGGCGAAAATGTTCTTGAAAAAATGTTAAATCAAAAAGGACTTTTATAATTATTTAATCCAAATCATTGTTGTGCAAGTTTTTCTTTGCATAAAAGGGTTTGTCATATTCTTTCCAGAATATGGTACTTTAAAATTTTGGTCATAATATTTGACGTTTTTTGACACACTTTTTAAAATTGATAAAAATTTCATAACACTTACATTATTTGGGTTGTTATTTTTCAAAAAATCCCCAATAAGTTTAATATTTTAGCCTTTTTAAATCCTCTTTTGTGTTAAACTAATCTTATGAAAGAAAATAATCTGATTGAAATTATAAAAAATACCCTAAATTCTAAATATATCAATGATGATTGTGCATATTTAGAAGATTTAGGTATTGTTGTGACGCAAGATAGTTTAGTTGAAGATGTACATTTTTCTCTAAAATATACGACAGCTTTTCAATTGGGTTATAAATCAGTTGCAGTAAATCTTTCTGATGTTTATGCGTCAGGTGCTAGAGCAAAATATTTAACTTGTTCTTTGTCATTACCTAATTATATTGATGAAAACTTTATCAAAGAATTTTATGAAGGTGCAAAATCTGTAAATCCTGATGTTGAAATAGTTGGTGGTGATGTTACTGGTAGTGACAAATTATTTATTTCAATCTGTGCAATCGGAGATGCTAAGGGTAGAAAAATATCTTCTCGTAGTAAAGCTAAAGAGGGTTATAAAATAATAACAAATGGTGTTCACGGTTCAAGTGGATGTGGATTTGAACTTTTGCAAAGGGGATCAACTTCTCCACAAGTTTTAGTAGATGCTCATTTGATGCCAAAAGTTAATGATATTTTATCAAATGAAATTGCACTAAATATAAAAGAAAATTACGCAATGATGGATTCATCTGATGGATTGATGGATGCTTTATATAAAATTTCAAAATTAAGCAATTTAACAGCAGAAGTTGATTTTAATAAAATTCCAATTGATGAAGAAATAAAAGAATTTGAAGATTATAAAAATAAGATTTTCTTTGGTGCAGAAGATTATAATCTAATAGCTTGCGTTCCAGAAGAATTTTTAAAAACTTTAGACAAAAATTTGTATACCGAAATTGGTTTTATGACGAAAAAGCAAGAAGATGTTTTTGTAAAAGTAAGATTTGATGACGAAGTAAGGTCTTTTACAGAAAAAGATGTTGAAGAAAAAACTTTTAAACATTTTGATTAAAATTACTTAATTTTCGTTTAATAAATTTTTAGTTTAGCTTATGATATAAGTAACGGAAGAATTAGAAAAAGAGGTTTAAAAAATGAAAAATAGAGTTGGTGTAGATATCGGTGGTACAAACATTAAAATAGCTTTAATTACAAACGAAGGAAAAATTTTATATTCAAAAACTTTTCCAACAGAAGCTGAAAAAGGTTATGAATACACAGTAGCCAACATTAAGGAAGAAATAAAAGTTTTGATGACAGAAACTGAATCAACTTCAAAAACAATTGAAACAATAGGATTTGGTTTTCCTGGGCAAATTGATTATAAGACAGGCACAGTAAAGGTTTCTACAAATATTCCTGGTTGGAATGGTGTAGAATTAGCAAAAATTATTAAAGGAGAATTTAATATTCCAGCTTTTGTAGATAATGATGTAAGATGTGCAACTTTAGGTGAAATGAAATATGGTGCTGGTAAAGGCGCACAAAACTTAGTTTGTGTAACAGTTGGTACTGGTATCGGTTCAGGTCTTGTTCTAAACGGTAAATTATATAGAGGTGCAAGCAACGCAGCTGGTGAAATTGGTCACATTAAATTATCTGATTCAAATTCTGCTCCATTATGTGGTTGTGGTGATTTTGGATGTTTTGAAGCTTATGCTTCAGGTCCAAGCATTGTTGCTATGGCAGAAGATTATATCAGAGGTGGTAAAGCTACAATGTACAGAGAAATGGCTAAAGGAGAAGCTATTACTCCATATATCGTATTTAAAGCTGCTGAACAAGGTGATGCTGTTGCAATTCAAATTTTCAAAAAAATCGGTGAATATTTAGGATTAGGTTTAACAAATGTTATTAACATCTTAAACCCAGATAAAATTATTATCGGTGGTGGTATTGCTGCTGCTGGCGATTTGTTATTTAATCCAATTAGAGAAACTGTTAATAAACGTGCAATGAAAATTGCAAGAGAAGCTGTTCAAATTGTACCTGCTGAACTTGGTAATACAGCAGGTGTTATGGGTGCTGCTTTATTAATGGACAACTAATTAATGAGTGTATATTTTTATTACGGTGATGAAGATTACAGCATTGAACAAGCGATAAACGAAAAGAAAAAATTGCTTGATAAAAATTTTAGTGCAATGAATTTTAAAACCTATGACAATCCGTCTTTTACGGATTTGATTTCAATTCTTCGTACTACGCCAATGATGTTTGGCAAAATGTTAATCGTAATAAACTGTCTTGATTATTTTTCAAAATCTTTTGAGGATAGTCAAAATAAACAGATTGAAGAAGCTTTATCTCTTGTTTCAGAAGATGTTGATATCATTTTTACTGCAATTATTCCGAGAGATGAGGGTAAAAAACTTGATACAAGAAGAAAATTATTTAAACTTTTATCAAAACAAAATGCTCAAGAATTTAAAACAATTCCAACATACAAAACAGACGAGATAACTCTTTGGATAAACAAATACGCAAGAAAAATTGGTATAAAAGTTGAACAAGACGCAAGTTTAACTCTTATTGAACAAATTGGAAATAATTTAAGAGAATTTGTAAACGAATTGGATAAACTAAAACTTGCCGTATATCCAGAAAAAACAGTTACTAAAGCAGATGTAAAAAATAACTGTATTACAAATGAGGATTTGTTTAATTTTACAGATTATATAATGACAAACAAAACAGATTTAGCGCTTTTAGAATTTAGAAAATTATTATTTAAAAAACATGAACTTGAAATAATGTCTGCATTACAGACAATGTTAAGAAAATGGATTTTGATTAAATTAAATGAGAAGAAGATGTCTACATTTGAAATTTCCAAACTTACAGGCATGCACGAATTTGTTGTAAAGAAAAATATGGAGAAAATGAAAAAACATTCTTTAAAAGCTTTGGTAGATTTAAAACAAAACCTAATTGATGCAGAATATAAAATTAAATCTGGTCAGGTACTTGACACAAAAGAGGTAATTGAATATGCAATTATCGGATAAGTACCCATTTTTAATAAAATATTTTAACGAGGCAAAAAATACGGATAATTATTCAGTATTTCAATCTCTTTTGTTTTATGGAAGTGATTTTGACGCACAATACAAAATGGCGTTGTATCTTGCAAAAATGTTGAATTGTGAAAGTGATTTTAGTGAAAATTGTAGTTGTCAAAATTGTAGATGGATTGATTCATACGAACATCCTGCAGTTATTACAGTTTCAAAAGTTGATTATAAACCAGAAGATGATACCTCAAAAACAGTTATATCTTTAAAACAAGCTCAAATGGTAAAGAGTTCTCTTACAAATTCAAGTGATTATCATAGAGTATTTATTTTCTGTGATAAGGGTAAAGATGATGAAATTCTTGGTTTAAATCAAATGAATTTTCAAGAAGAAACTGCAAATGCTCTTCTTAAAACAATTGAAGAACCTCCTAAAAATACAACATTTATTTTCCTTACAAGAGATAAAAATGACGTTCTTCAAACAATTCAATCAAGATGTATGGCATTTTTTGTACCGTCTTTTGAAATTGAGGGTTATGATTATTCTTTAGTGGAAGATGTTTTTGCTGATTATTTTGAATTTGAAAGAAGTGAAGTTTTTAATATTGCAAATGATTTATTCCAACTTACTAAGGAAAATGAACCAGTTGAAATTTTGGAAAGTATGCAACACTATATGCTTTGTTTGATGAAAAGCAATACAAATGATAAAAATATAACAAATAGATTGATAAACGACTTAAAACAAGTTGAAACAGCAAAGAAGGAAGTTAAACTTGGTATGAATGTTCAAAATGTTTTAGAAGATTTGTGTTTGAAGATTATTAAGTAGACAAAAGAGGCGAAACCTTTAGGTTTCGCCTCTTTTTTATCTATTTTGAAGGTGTTTCATTATTTTCTGCTAAATTGAATTGTATCGTCTTTAGCATCAATTATTAAAGTATCACCTTTAATAAATTTTTGTGCCAAGATTAATTTAGCTAATGGATTTTCAACCATTTGTCTTATTGTACGTTTTAATGGTCTTGCACCATAGATTGGGTTATAACCTTGTGTTGCCAATAATTCTTTTGCATCAGGTGTAACTTCAAGCTTGATTTCTTGTTCTCCTAGTCGTTTGCCTAGTGATTCCATTTGAATATCAACAATTTGTTTCAAGTTATCCAATGTCAAACCTTTGAAGAAGATTGTTTCATCAACACGGTTTAAGAATTCTGGTTTAAATCTATCTTTCATGATATTCATAACTTTTTCTTTAGTATCACTAAAGTTTCCACTTATAGAATCTTCTAATATAACTTCGCTACCGATGTTACTTGTCATGATAATAAGTGTATTTTTGAAATCAACAGTTCTGCCTTTTGAATCAGTTAAACGTCCGTCATCAAAGATTTGCAACATAATATTGAATACATCTGGATGAGCTTTTTCGATTTCATCAAAAAGTACAACAGAATAAGGTTTTCTTCTTACTGCTTCTGTAAGTTGACCACCTTCATCATAACCAACGTATCCTGGAGGAGCTCCGACTAATCTTGCAACATTATGTTTTTCCATGTATTCAGACATATCAATTCTCACGATTGCGTCTTCATCATTGAACATAAATTCTGCCAAAGATTTTGCAAGTTCTGTTTTACCAACACCAGTTGGACCTAAGAAAATAAATGTACCAATTGGACGTTTTGGATCTTTCAAACCAGAACGAGCACGACGGATTGCATCAGAAACCGTATTTACAGCTTCGTCTTGACCGATTAAACGTTTATGTAAAACATCTTCCATTGAGATTAATTTTTGCATTTCGCTTTCAACCAATTTAGAAACAGGAACTCCTGTCCATTTGCTTACAACTTCTGCAATATCATCTCCGTCGATTTCTTCTTTTAAAAGCTGATTATCTTTTTTGTCAGCACCTTGAACTTCTTCAAGTTTCTTTTGCAAGTCCATTAATTTGCCGTATTTTAATTCGGCAGCCTTTTGCAAATCAGTATTTCTTTCAGCTTTTTCAATTTCAATTTTTACTTTTTCGATTTCTTCCTTGATAGAAGCTTCACCTTGGATTGTAGCTTTTTCTTTGTTCCATTGTTCTTTTAAAACTGCAATTTTAGATTCCAAATCAGAAATTTCTTGAGAAATTTCAAGGATTTTTCTTTCGCAATCAGGGTTTGATTCTTCTTTTTTCAAAGCTTCTCTTTCAATTTCTAATTGAACTTTTTGTCTTGCCATAATATCAATTTCTTCTGGCATAGAGTCAATTTCAATACGTAATGAAGATGCAGCTTCATCAATTAAGTCGATAGCTTTATCAGGTAAAAATCTATCTGTAATATATCTATCAGAAAGTTTTGCTGCTTGGATTAAGGCACTATCAAGAATACGAACTCCGTGGTGAACTTCGTATTTTTCTTTCAAACCTCTTAAGATACTAATAGTGTCTTCAACTGAAGGTTCATTAACCATTACAGGTTGAAATCTTCTTTCTAATGCTGGATCTTTTTCAATGTATTTTCTGTATTCATTAATTGTTGTAGCACCGATTGTTCTTAAAACGCCTCTTGCTAACATTGGTTTTAACAAGTTACCAGCATCCATAGAGCCTTCTGTAGCGCCTGCGCCAACTACTGTGTGTAATTCATCAATGAACATTACAATTTCACCGTTTGATTCTTCAACTTCTTTCAATACGGCTTTTAATCTTTCTTCGAATTCACCTCTAAACTTAGCGCCTGCAACTAATGCACCTAAATCAAGCGAGATTAATTTTACATTTTTAAGGCTTTCTGGAACATCGCCTCTAACAATACGTTGAGCTAAACCCTCAATGATGGCAGTTTTACCAACACCAGGTTCACCAATTAAAACGGGATTATTTTTAGTACGTCTATTTAAAACTTGGATTATTCTTCTAACTTCTTCGTCACGCCCAATAACAGGATCTAATTTACCTTTACGAGCACGTTCTGTTAAGTCTGTTGAATATTTTTCAAGAGCTTTCATGTTTTCTTCTGCGTTTTTGTTATCCACTTTTTTATTACCTCTTATTTTTTTCATTGCGTTTAAAACAGCTGATGTGTTTACTCTATGATTGCTTAAAAGTCTTTGTATGTTTGAACCTTCAAGCTTTGTCATTGCGAGTAAAATGTGTTCGATTGAGATAAAATCATCTTTCATCTCTGTGCAAGTTGCATCAGCAATATCTAATAACTTTTCTGTATCAGATGATAGAAATAATTTCTGCACATTTGTCATATTTGATAAGGTTGGAAAGTTTGCAACCATTGTTGACAAAGCTCCAACAAAATTTTCATTTATAAGTTTTAGTTCGTTTAAATAATCCCTTGAAATGCCATTATCTTTTACCATTGCAAGTAAAATGTGTTCTGGCTCTATTTGGGAATTCTTGTGTGAATTCATTTCAGCACTAGCTGAAGAAATTATTTCTTGCGAATAATTAGTAAGTCTATCAAAATTAATCATAAAGCATTTATCTCCTATATATAATATAAGGGCATTTTGAAAAAAAGAAACAAAACTTTATAATTAATTAACAATTTGAAAAGTAGAAATAAAAAATACTATAAATAAATCATTTTTGAATAGATATATACAAGTATAATTTTATATATATTTGCACAATAAAAATTTAATACAACAAGTGGACACCACACATTATTCAGAAACGGCGCAACTTACGTCGAGATTGGAGGTGTTGCTTATGACAACAGTTAAAACGCTAGCCGTTATATTTTATATAATAGCAGTTCTTTTTAACAAAGAGAAACTAGCGTTGTTGATTGCCGTCATAACGCTAGTTTCATAATCAATTGAAACCGTGGTGTAAAATTTTAGCTTTCGCTAAAAGCCACTTGTTTGTATTTCTATTATAACGTACTTTACATGCTTGTGCAAGTGTTAGAACTTCAACGCATTATCCAAATCAGCGATAATGTCATCAACATCTTCAAGTCCAACAGAAAGACGCATGAAATCTTCCCCAATACCACATTCTTCCATTTGTTCTGCTGTCAATTGTCTATGAGTTGTAAGCGCAGGATATGTGATAATAGAACGGCTATCGCCGATATTTGTTGCGTGGATTAGCAATTTTACATTTTCGATAAATTTTGTTCCTGCTTCTCTTCCACCTTTTATGCCAAAGCTTATGATAGAAGATGCACCTTTTGGTAAATATTTTTCTGCTAATTCAAAATATTTATCGCCTTCAAGTTTTGGGTATTTAACCCAAGTAACATTTTTATGGTTTTGTAAGTATTTAGCAACTTTTAGGGCAGTTGAAGAAACTCTTTCCATTCTTAGGGAAAGTGTTTCAAGTCCTTGCATAATCATAAATGAATTAAATGGGCTTAAGCAACAGCCCAAATCTCTTATCATTTGTGCTCTAGCTTTTACGATATAAGCTGATTTGCCAAAACTTTCAACATATTTAATACCGTGATAACTTTCATCAGGTTCAGTTAATTCAGGGAATTTTCTTGATTTTACCCAATCAAAGTTTCCACTGTCAACAATAACTCCACCCATGCAAGTTCCATGACCACAAATGTATTTTGTCAAAGAATGTACAACAATATCTGCGCCATATTTTATAGGTTGGCAAAGATATGGGCTTGGAATAGTGTTGTCAACAATCAATGGTAATCCGTGTTTGTGGGCAACATTTGCTAATGCTTCAATATCAAGAACGCTCAATGATGGGTTATTTAAAACTTCTGCAAAAATACATTTTGTTTTCTCGTTGATAAATTTTTCAAAATCTTCTGCCTTATCAGACGAAACAAGATGAACAATAATACCCATTTTTTGAAGAGTAACATTGATTAAGTTAATAGTTCCACCGTACATATTTGTAGATGCAACAACTTCGTCGCCTGCTTTTAAAATGTTTAAAAGAGCAATAGTAGATGCTGATTGACCAGAAGAAACGCAAAGTGCTCCAACGCCACCTTCAATGCCTGCAAGTCTTTCTTCAAGAACCTGAGTCGTAGGATTTGAAAGTCTTGTGTAAATATCTCCACTAGCTTTTAAATCAAACAAATCAGCTGCATATTGAACAGTATCAAAACTGAAGGCTGTAGTTTGATAAATTGGTACAGGTGGAGTGTTTCTGTTTTCTGCAGGTGTGTGTGAACCTTGCACGCAAATAGTATCAAATTTCATAATTTATTATCTCACATTCATTTTGATGATGTCTGAAACCCAAGGAATATAAGAATATTTACCTTGGAAAGAAGTTATTACTAAATAGAACAATACTGCATATACAAACAATCCAATTATTGAGCATCCAAAGATTATATTGATTGTTGTATAGTACAAAATCATTGTAGTGATTTTGTTGATTAGTGGAATAAATAATAAAATATTACAAACTAATCCGATGAATATTGTTAGTAAATAATAACCAATAGAAATAAAAATTGATTGAAAAATATGATATTTTAAAAATGGTTTTAAATTTTTCTTAGTAAGTATAACAATAACAAGATAAATAAATCCTACAAAGCCCATTGTAAGATAACTTAAAGCAGAAACCAATTTTTCCATAAAATAAGGTTTATCAGGGTTTAATCTATAGCTATTGTTATACATTTTCTAATAATTCTCCTGCTCTGTGTTCAATGATGTAATCTTCCAACAAGTTAATATAAACAAGTTTGTACTCATCATTTTCAGGTTCAAGGTTAGAGACATATCTATATGCACTCAAAGCGTCTTCAATCTTTTCGTCCATATAATAAGTGTTTGCAAGTAATACCCTTGTGCTTGTGTCGTATTCATTTAATTCAAGAGCTTTTTCGTAAGCTTCAATAGCGTCGTGGTATCTACCAAGGTTTGAATACAAGTTACCTAGAAGAATGTAAGCATTTTTCTCTTTTGGATTGTATTCGATAGCTTCTTTATAAGTTTCGATTGCACCATCAAAATCTTTGAAGTCAGACTTTGCAATTGCATAACAGATATAAGTTTTATAATTATCTCCTGGCAATTTTAGTGAAATATCAAAGAATTCATCTGTTTTTTCTTTGTTTTTCAATAGAGAATATGTGTTTGCAATACAGATAGTAACGGTTTTATTATCAGGAGCAAGCTCATATACTTTTAAATAGTGGAAAAGAGCTGTTTCATAATCGTACAATTTAAAGTTAACATTACCTAAGTCAACGTTAGCTGTTAAGTTGTTTGGATCAATAGAAAGAGCTTTTTCGTAATAAGCTTTAGCTTCTACGTAATCTTCAAAATCATGGTAAAGCATTGCGATTGCATTATAGATATCAGGTGATTTTGTGTTGAAATCTAATGCACGGTTGTAAAATCTAAGCGCTTTAGAGAAGTTTTTAAGTTCTGCATAAGCATTACCTAAATTGTAGTAAACAAGGTAATTTGTAGGATTTTTGTCCATAGCTTTGTTGTAATAAGTTAAAGCTTTTCTAAAATCCTTACTGTAGAAATAAATACTGCCCAAATTTAAAAGGGCATTGACATCATCAGGTTTAATACTCAACAAACTTTCATAAACAGAAGCAACTTTATCAAAGTTGTTATCTAATGCATAAAGATTTGCCAAAGCGTGATAATGGTCAGGGTTTGTTGGTTCCATGGCCATTTTCATGATTGTTTCGTCAATTTGTTTTTTTATTTCGCTTGTATCTACCATATCTAAATTTTACCTTATAATTTTATTTTCGCAAATTGTTTACTTGTTTACACATTTTCTTTGTATTCTGAATATTCTTCAGACTCTTCTTTCCATTTTTCTTCAGGAATACTGTAAGCATGATTCCAGAATTTTTCAATCATGTAATTTTCACGTTCTTCTCTATGAAGGATATGAACAATTACATCACCGTAATCAACTAAATTCCAGCGATTTTTCATATCTCTTTCAACGCCTTTTGGAAGACGCTTGAAAAGAGTTTTAATTCTGTCTTGTAAAGTTTCTGTCATAGCTTTTACTTGTGTTGGGGAATCCCCAGATGCGATTACAAAAAAATCTGCAAGTGATGAAACCTTACTAATATCAAGAATAACAATGTTTTTAGCTAATCTATCGTCTAAAACTCTTGCTACAACAGAGGCAAATTTTTCAGTTGAAACTTCTTCTACCATTAGTCCTCCATCATATCAATTCTTCTTTGATGACGGCCACCTTCGTATTCGGTTGTTAACCAAATATCAACGATATCAAGCGCTAAGCCTGCGCCGATAACTCTTTCGCCCATGCAAAGGATGTTTGAATTATTGTGTTGACGAGTAGCTTTTGCTGAGAAAGTATCTCCACAAAGAGATGCTCTAATACCTTTAACTTTGTTAGCAACGATTGAAACACCAATACCTGTACCACAAATAATGATACCTTTTTCGTATTTGCCGTCAGCTACTGCGTGTGCAACTTTTTTAGCATAAATTGGATAATCAACAGAGTCTGATGTGTATGTTCCAACATCTTCTACTTCGTATCCTATTTCTTTTAGATGTTCTACAACTTTATTTTTTAAATTTAAACCACCATGGTCGCAACCAATAATAATTCTTTTTTCGCTCATTTTATTTACCTTTCTATTTGCATTTGCATTGATTTTTTTCTAAATCTTTTATACCTTTTTCCAAAGCGTCAACACGTTTTTCCAACGTATCAACTCTTTTTGATAACTGTTTGTTTACTTCTATTAAAGCATGAATTCTATCTTCTGCACGGTTCAAACGGATGATATAATTTTGAACTTTTTCTTTTAGATTTTCAAACATTTTGTCTAAATCTTTTATGGCATTGAACATTGTGAATAAGATGTTGTCTTGACGAAGAACTAAATATCCTTCCTCATTTTTAGTAACTGCATAAGGTAGAACTTTTTCTACGTCTTGCGCAATAAGACCAACTCTTTCAACCTTTGGTTCTGTCTTATATGTGAATTTGTACACATCAAGTTTTTTGATTTCGTTCAAACCTGTATTTGCAAATCCTTCAATATTTTTAAGTCTTTTATCAGAAATTGTGTTGTAAGTTCCAGTGAATGTACCCCAAATTTCTGTAGAATAATTTGCACCAGTTCTTTGTCTAATATAGTTTGTGTAAGTCCAGTTTGAATAAGCTGATGTACCTGCTGTTACTGTTGTTGTTGCGTTAACATAACTTCCTGTATGAAGATATGTGCCCACATTTGCATAAGTACCAACAGTCAAGTTTGTTGTTGTTTCTGTGTTGCCGTTAACTGTAAGTTTTGAACCTGTGTTAATTGTATTACCACTTCTTACATAAACATTACCTGCATGTAAGAAGATGTTTCCTGCTCCAGAACCAACAATTGTTTCTGCAGTGGTATTATTGAAAGTAAAACCAGCAGGTAAATTTGAATATCCAGAAGAAGTCCCCAAACATGTTTTATTACTACCAGAAACCGAACTGCAAGCTTTGTAACCAACGCCAGTATTATTAGAACCTGATTGAACTCCGTCTACTGCACCTTGACCAATACCAGTATTTGCAGTACCAGATGTTACGTTGTATCCTGCTTGGAAACCAACAAAAGAGTTATAACTACCCGTAGTATCCAAATATAATGGTCGATACCCAACGCCAACATTGTATGAACCTACTCCATTTGTAATTAATGGTTCTGTGCCAATGGCTACGTTGTTACTTGCTGCTTGTTTGTTTTTAAGTGCTTGATAACCAATAGCGATATTTGATGCACCTGTAGTATTTGCAGATCCTGCATAATAACCAATAGCAATATTGTTTGCACCTGTTGTTGTTTCTGTTAAAGAAGAATTTCCTACTGCAACATTGTTATAAGCCGTTGTATTTTTTATTAAGGCGTGGTAGCCAATCCCTACATTGTTTTCGCCAGAAGTGTTTGCAATTAATGTAGAGTTACCAAATGCAGTATTGTTAGAACCTGTAGTGTTTGCGTACAATGTACTTGAACCAATACCTATATTATCTCTACCTGAAGAAGTTGTTCTCAACGCATTTGAACCAATTGCGGTATTTGAAAAACCTGAAGTTAAAGAAGTTAAAGCTTGATGTCCGATACCAGTATTGTTGTTTCCAGTTACGCTACCAGTCATTACATTATATCCAGCACCAAAGTTATCTGTACCTGTACTGTTTTGTACAGCATTCATTCCAAGACCCATGTTGTTATTATTTTTAAATCTAATATATCCAACAGTTGTGTTGTTATACATCATTCCGATTTGAGAACGAGTATTACTGTTCGGAATATTAATATATAATCTTGCTAAGCCTTGAGCATCGGGTGTTACAGAAGTACCAAGCATTGCACTTTGAGTTGATGCAGGGGATGCGAACCAAATATCTGTATTGTTTCGGGCTAATTTCCAAAGTCCTCCACCACCAGAGCCTGAGCCACCACCACTAGTTTTTTTGTTTGTGGTTACAGGCAAAATGGCTGCCATTACTAATGACAAGATTAAAAGTACAACTGTCATTTCTGCAATGGTGAAGGCTTTTCTATTTCTCAATATTGAAAATAACTTATTCATAACCTCGTTTATTATAACATATTATATAAATTTGTAGAATATTATAAATTTTACCTCTCCTCTATTTGTTATTACAAATGTAGAGAGAGGTATAAAATAAAAAATTAATTTGTATGTTTAGGTAAAAATCTCAATAAAAATAACTTTCTAAACACCACTTGACAGCCAAACCTTGTCCTGTGGCTAGTTTTGGCATGTGAAATTTTAATTGTAAAATTTTGTAACAATTTTTTAGTGTAATTTTTACATGATTTCTTGACTATTTATATTATCGTAGTAACATTAAAATACATGTTCTTATAGACTATAACAGAAATGTTAAGTTTTATAAATTTTTTAGTACGTACACAATATGAATAATACAAAGAAGCGAGGTTTATAGAATGTCGACAAAATTCGCAGAACGAGTAACTCCAATGGGTATTCCTAGTACCAGATTGGACGATTTACCTGACCTTATTGAGGTGCAAAAAAAATCATTTGAATGGTTTTTAACAGAAGGTTTAAAAGAAGAATTACTTTCTTTTTCACCAATCAAAGATTATACTGGTCGTTTAGAATTACACTTTTTACCAAATTATACATTTGATAATGCTAAGTATTCTATCGAAGAAGCTAGAATTCATGATACTACTTACGCAAAACAATTACGTGTAATGGTTAGATTAGTTAACCGTGATTCTGGTGAAATTAAAGAACAAGAAGTATATATCGGTGATATTCCTACTATGACTGATAAAGGTACTTTCATTGTTAACGGTGCAGAACGTGTTATCGTTTCTCAAATCGTTCGTTCACCTGGTGTTTACTTCAAGCGTGATGTTTCACCAACTGGTAAACGTTTATACAATGCTACAATCATTCCAAACAGAGGTGCTTGGATTAAGATTGAAACAGATTCTAACGATTTAATCTACGTTAAAATCGATAAAAATAGAAAAATTTTAGCTACTACATTATTGAAAGCTATGGGCTTGTCAGTAGCTGAAATGGAAGCATCTTTCACTCACTTTGAATTCTTAAAGAAAACATTGGAAAAAGATACAACTGAAACAACAGAAGATGCTTTAATTGATGTATATAAAAAATTAAGACCTGGTGATCCTGCATCTGCTCAAGGTGGTCGTCAAATTATCGAAGCCCGTTTCTTCGATGAAAAGAAATACGATATTGGTCGTGTAGGTCGTTACAAATTAAACAAAAAATTGAACCTAAATATTCATGCTTCTCAAAGAACATTGACTATTACAGATATCGTTCAATCTATCGAATACTTAATCAACCTAACTTATGATGAAGGTACAGTGGATGATATTGACCACTTAGGTAATAGACGTATTCGTTCAGTTGGTGAATTGTTACAAAACCAATTCAGAGTTGGTTTAAGCCGTATTGAACGTATCGTTAAAGAAAGAATGACACTTCAAGATAGTGAAACTCTTACTCCATTGAACTTATTGAACACTAAACCATTAGTTGCTTCATTAAAAGAATTCTTTGGTAGTTCTCAGTTATCACAATTCATGGACCAAATTAATCCACTTGCTGAATTGACTCACAAAAGACGTATTTCAGCATTAGGGCCTGGTGGTTTACAAAGAGAAAGAGCTGGTTTCGCAGTTCGTGATATTCACCCTTCTCACTACGGTCGTATTTGTCCGATTGAAACACCTGAAGGACCTAACGCAGGTTTGATTGGTTCATTAGCTACACACGCACGTGTTAATGATTATGGTTTTATTGAATCACCATTCTTTGTTGTCAAAGACGGCGTTGTAACAGATGAAGTAGTTTATATGACAGCTGACGAAGACGAAAACTATCGTTGTGCACCAGCTGACGTCAAATTAACAGAAGACAGAAGATTTAAAGATGCAAATGTTCCTGCTCGTTATCGTTCAGAGTTCATTATGTGTGAATCTTCAAAAATTGACTTTGTGGGTGTTTGCCCAATCCAAATTATCTCAGTTGCGACATCAATGATTCCATTCATTGAACACGATGATGCCAACCGTGCATTGATGGGTTCAAACATGCAACGTCAATCAGTACCTCTTTTAATTACTCAAAGACCGGTTGTTGGTACAGGTATGGAAAAGAGAGTTGCAAAAGATT
>SAMEA104315433__coassemble_124_pt1 | contig 40659 bp, 38 predicted proteins | sample SAMEA104315433__metabat2_high_PE_030 | metagenome-assembled genome bin SAMEA104315433 (sample SAMEA104315433) | gut metagenome | biome: Monkey gut; feature: monkey-associated habitat; material: faeces | place: China | collected 2013 | reverse complement strand
ATTATCATGGAACTAAAAAGTAAACTATACCAAATGTTTATATTAGGGGTTGACCTGAAAAACACTCCTCAAGCACTTTTAGAAGGTTTGGGTGGTGTAATCTTTTTTACTCGTGATATAAAATCAACCGAAGGATTTAAACTCCTAATACAAGATTTAGATAAAAAGGCTAAGATAAAACCGTTTTTCTCGATAGACCAAGAAGGTGGCAGGGTTGAAAGAACTGAAAATATTCATAATGGCAAAAAATATTTGAGTGCAAAATACGCTTACAAAAAAGGTTTGGATTTTTTAGAAAATCAAACAAAAGAAATTGCTAATGAATTAAAAAAATATGGTATAAATTTAAATTTTGCGCCTTGTACTGATGTGAATTCTAATCCCAATAATCCAATTATTAACGAAAGAGCTTTTGCCGATAATCCAACAGATGTTATTAATGGTGCAAGGGTTGTTATAAAAACATATCAAGAAAATGGTATTATGCCTTGTATAAAACATTTTCCTGGGCATGGTGATACATCAAAAGATAGTCATTTAGAACTCCCTACCTTAAAGCAATCTTTAAAAGAGTTGGAAGAAATCCATATAAAACCATTTAAAACATTGATTTCTGAAGGTGTTGAAATGGTTATGGTGGCGCATATTCAAGCAGAAGCTTTTGGAAAAGATTATCCGACAAGCTTAAATAAAAATTGTATTGATTATTTAAAAAATACTCTAGGTTTTAATGGTGTAATAATTTCTGACGATATGTATATGAAAGCTATTGCTGATAATTATGGTTTTGAAAAAGCTTGCGAATTAGGTATCCGTGCAGGTTTAAACATGTTTATTTATCGTGATGCGTCTGATGAAGTTATAAATATGATTGAAAATATTTATAAAAAAGCTGTTTTAGACAAAGAACTTGCTGAAAAAATCGAATATTCTTACGAGAAGATAATGAAACTAAAAGAAAGTTTCTTTCAATTGTAAATAGTACCCTGCTCGCTTTGTCCTTTTGCTCCTGTCAAATCAAAGATTTGAAACGTCGCTGATATTATGTTACGTCTTCCAAAGCCTTGCACTTCTGCAAGTCTTTTCAGACTTCACACCGGCTCACGCTGGCTGCGCTCGCATTAAACGGCAACGCTCTCAACTGCAACGAAAACTCCTGTCGTTTTCGTTGACAGTTGTTCGACTTTCGCTTCGCTCTTGCCTCTGCTCGCTTGCAAAAAAAGGGTCAAACTGAGAAGTTTGACCAAAAATTTTAAAATAGAGAGAGAGTATAAATTTAAATCTTGTTTAAATTAATCTTAAGATTAGTTGTTGCTTAAAACTAATTTTAAAGTTGCCATATTTTTGATAGCTAACATTTTGTGTTTGTTGTGTTGAGAATTTGAGATTTCGAAAATTCTGCACATTCTACGGATTTCTTCTTGTCTTGCGAAAGAATCAACTCTGTAAACATTTTTAATTGGGTCTGTAACTACTGCCATAATTGTGTTTAATTCTTGTTCTTTCATTCTGAAATCCTCTCTTATCTCTTACTCTTATATAAAGTTAATTTCTTTTAAGAAATTGCCTTTTTTGTTGCATGTAACTTAACATTTGTTTACAATTTTGATTTTTAGCGTTTTCGCTTTAGAATTAAATACGGAGGAAACGTAATGAAAACAAAGATATTAACTCTTTTAACTGCACTTATAGTTTTAGCAACATCTGTTAATGCAGCTAATGTTTATAAATCAAAAGCAGAAACAAAAAGAATACCAAAAGGAACAAAATTTCAAATACAACTTCAAGAACCGGTTAGTACAAAAGATAATCAAGTAGAGGATTATTTTTCTGCTATCTTGTTGAAAGACGAAAAAACAAATACAAGTGTTGTTTTACCTGCAGGTTCTTTGATTAGAGGTACAATTTCTAATATTAAACCTGCAAAAAGACTTTCAAAAGGTGCTGTATTATATTTGGATTTTGACCATATTGTTACACCAAAAGGTCGTCAAATGCCTTTAGATATGGCTGTTTACGCAACAATGAAAACAACTTTTGACGGTGGACTTTATGATACGCTTAACTACGGCGAAGCTATTCAAAATGATTGGGATACAACTAAAGATATTACTGTAAACTCTGTAAATTTTGCTGCAGATGCTGATGTTCATGGGGTTGTTAAAGTTGTTACTGTTCCAGTTTGTGCAATTGGTGGTGTGCTTGGAAGTACTGGCTATATTCTTTATGAAACTGTCGCTGATTTGTTCAAAAAGGGTACTGATGTAACTTTTAACCAAGGCGATATTTTAACAGTTGTTTTAACAAATGATATCGATATTCCAGTAAATTAGTTTTAATTAAAATCTATTTTTTAACTAAGGCGAAGCCTACGGCTTCGCCTTTCTGTTATTTAAATATCGCTACTTAACCAATTTTTTATTTAAGTAAAAATATGATATAATCTACTTATTAATAATATAAGTTGGTTTATTCCAATAACGTTTATTTATCAGATATTGAGGGTTATTATGAAGAAAATATTTATATTTTTTGTATTATTTTTTATGCCATTAATTGCTTTTGCAGATGAGGCAAAAATTTATAAATTAAAAAGTGGTCAAACTGTTGTAATTCAACAAGTTAAGAGCAATCCAATTGTAACTATTGATACTTGGATAAAAACAGGTTCAATAGATGAAACTGATAAAAATAATGGTGTAGCGCACTTTTTAGAACATTTGTTTTTTAAAGGTTCAAGCAAATATCCAGTAGGTGAGTTTGATAGAATTGTAGAATCACAAGGTGGCGAAACAAATGCTGCTACAAGTAAAGATTTTACTCATTATTATATAACTATTCCTTCTAACAAATTTGATGTTGCCCTAGATTTGCATTCTGATATGCTTTTGACTCCTCAAATTCCTCAAGATGAGTTAACAAGAGAAAGAAAAGTTGTTATAGAAGAAATATCAAAGGATATGAATTCACCTAGAAACAAGTTGTCTAAAAATCTTACAAATCTTATTTATAAGACTCATCCATACAAAAGAGAAGTTATTGGTAAAAAAGAAGTTATCGCAAATATAACAAGAGAAGAAATTTTTGATTTTTATAACAAAAATTATGGTCCTCAAAATATGATAACACTTGTGGTTGGGGATGTAGAACCTGATGTTGTTTTGAAAAAAGTTGAAAAAGCTTTTTCAAACAATAATAAAATTTCAAAACAAAAACATTACAAACAAGAAAAAAGATTAACAAAAAATGTTGAAAAAATAGATTACGATGATATTTCGACTGGATATTTAGCTCTTGCGTACAATACTGTTCCTATGAAACATAAAGATACTTATGCTTTAGATGTTTTGGCTGTTATTTTGGGGCAAGGCAGAAGTTCAAGATTTTATCAAGATATAAAAGAAAATAAACAGCTTGCATATACTATCAGTTGTGGAAATTCTTCTAGCAAGGATGACGGAACATTTATTGTAAGTGCAAATTTTCAACCTGAAAATGTTGATAAATTGAGAAAAGAAATTGATAAAGAAGTTCAAAAAATAAAAAAATACGGTATTGATGATGAGGACTTAGCCTTTGCAAAGAGTGTTATCGAAAAAGATACATATTTTGCTAGAGAATCAATAACAGATATAGCTACAGAATTAGGTTATACGCTTGTTGTTACTGGTCAAAACAAATATTATGATAATTATGTTGATAATATTAAAAAGGTTACAACATCTGATGTACAAAGAGTTGCAAATAAATATTTAAAATATAGTGCAACTTCAATTTTGCTTCCTAAAAAATACGAAAAAGAAATTAAGGATATGAAAATTATCAAAAATACAGAGGCAAAATTTGTTAAAGAAGCTTTTGGAATAAAAAAATATGCTTTAGAAAACAAAGCAACATTATTACTAAATCAAAATGATGCAAATGAAATAGTTGCGATTAGTATAAATGCAAAAGGTGGCGAATTTTTAGAAAAAATCGCTGGTACTGGATTTTTGACATCTCAACTTATGACAAAGGGTACAAAAAAATATTCTTTTGAAGAGTTGAGCAAATTAATGGAAGAAAACGGTATCAACATTGTTGCAAAATCTGGTGGTGATAATTTTGTAATAAATGTTTTAACGACAAAATCTCAATTAAATAGAGCTTTAGAAATACTTGATGAAGTTGTTAACAATGCGACTTTTAAAGAAGAACAAATGAATAAGGACAAAGCTTCTTTGTTGAATAATATTAAAAAATCTCGTGATATTCCACTAAAAGTTGCGTTAGAAAATTATAGAACAATGATTTTTAAAGGTTCACCATATTCAAATACTAATAAAATTCTTGAAAAAACTGTTCCTACAATAAAACTTTCTGATATTCAAGAATATTATGACAAAATTTTCTATCCTGAAAATATTGTTATTGGTGTGACAGGTAACGTTAACGAAAAAGAACTTATTGGACATTTTACAAATATGTTTAATGGTAAAAAAGGTTCAAAGTTTGATTTTAATAAGTATTCGAATAGCATCAAACCAATTATAAAAGTAGAAACTGAAGAAAAGAAGATTGATAAACTAGAAACATCCTGGTATTTTACAGGTTGGCAAACATCAGGTGTTACTGATAAAAAAGAATATGCGACTTTCCAAGTGATTGATTCAATTCTTGGTGGTGGTATGAGTTCTCGTTTGTTCAGAAACGTTAGAGATAAAGAAGGGTTAGCATATCAAATAGGCTCTGGTTATGCTCCACAAAGATTAAAAGGTCAATTCATGGTTTATATTGGAACTAATCCAAAAACATTGAAATACTCAGAAAAAAGATTACTTGAAGAAGTTTACAAGCTAAAAACAGAGCCTGTTTCAGAAGAAGAATTAAAATCTGCAAAAGAAAAATTAATGGGTAGCTACTATATTGGTTTAGAAACTAACCTTGATAAGGCAGGTACAATTTCTAATTTCGAAGCATCTTCAAGAGGTTTTGAATTTATAGACGAATACAAAACTCTAATAAATTCTGTTACTGCACAAGATGTTATGAAAGTTGCTAAAAAATATTTTAACGATAAAAGAGTAACATCAATTGTTAATGAGAAATAATAAATGGAAAATAGATTTGAGCAAATAAAACAGGCAATAGAGGTTGAAGTTAAGCACTGCTATATCAATATTCAGGGCAGAACTCAGTCTTTTTCAAAATTTATTTACTCAAAAATGAAAGAAGAATACAAAAATTCCAAAAATCCGAAATGGCAAATTTTAATGGAATATTTTGACCATTATTCTACAGAATCTCTTATTGCAAGAAAAAGAGCTATTAAAAGACTTGCTAAGGTTATAAGAGATGAATTAAATCCAAAACCAATTGTGGAAATTGATAAAGATTTGCCAAAAGATCCTACTGTAACTGATATTTGTGATATAAAAGGGATTGGTCCAAAAACTGCTTATCAATTAAATAAACTTGGTATCTTTACGGCGAATGATTTGATGTATTATTTTCCTAGAAAACATATTGATTATTCAAATATAGACAAAATTTCGCATTTAAAGGCAGGCATGACAACTACTATTTTTGGGTATATAAATTCTACTCAAGCTTTTACTTCAAAAAGTGGACTTGGAATTTGCAAAGTCCAAATTAAGGACGAAACTGGTTCTATAACTTTGAACTTTTTTATGGCAAAGGCAGGAAGATATTTGCTTGAGCGAGTTAAATCACAATTTCCTAAAAATAGTGCAATTATGGTTTCTGGGGTTGTCAAAGTTAATTCTTATGATGGAAAATTGACTATTGATAAACCAACTTATAATTTGATTGAAACAATTGATGGAGAACATTCTTCCTTGAATGCTGGGAGAATTGTTCCAATTTATGCTTTGAGTGAAAACTTTAGTATTAAAACTATGCGTAAGGCTATTCATACTTGTCTTGAGCTGTATAAGGATACAATAAAAACAATTCTTCCAGATTACTTGATACAAAAACATAAACTTTTGAGTAAAAAGGATGCAATTTGTGAAATACATTTTCCAAGCAGTATGGAAATGCTTGAAAGAGCTAGATTTACTCTTGTTTTTGAAGAATTGTTTATTATTCAGTTAAAAATGCTTGAACATAGAGAACAAGTAAAAAAAGAACTTGCAACAGTTCCATTGCAAATTAAAGATGACGGGTTGGTCATGAAATTTATAAAAGGTTTACCGTTTGAATTGACTTCTGCACAAAAACAAGCCGTAAATGAAATTTTGAATGATTTAACAAAAGAAGAACCAATGCAAAGACTTTTACAAGGTGATGTTGGTAGTGGTAAAACTGTTGTTGCGACAATCTTTTTACTATCAGCTGTAGAAAATGGATATCAAGGTGCAATTATGGCGCCTACAGAAATTTTAGCAAAACAACATTATAACAACCTAGTCGAATGGCTAACTCCTATGAATTTAAGAATAGGTTTATTTTTGGGTTCTAGTAAGAAAAAAATGCGTATTCAAATGGAACAGGATTTGATTAATGGGCAGATTGATATTGCAGTTGGGACACATGCACTTATTCAAGATAATGTTGAATTTAATAACCTTGGAGCAATTGTAATTGATGAGCAACATAGATTTGGAGTTAAACAAAGAAGTAAATTGACAAAAAAATCTTTTGCTCCTCAAACTCTTACTATGACAGCAACTCCAATTCCAAGAACATTGGCATTTACTTTGCATGGTGATTTGGATTTGACTATAATTGACGAAATGCCAGTTGGTAGAAAACCAGTTAAAACATTTGTTATGACAAATCATAGAGAGATTTATAAACTTATTAGAAAAGAAGTTGAAGCAGGTCATCAAGCGTATATTGTTTATCCATTGATTGAAGAAAGCGAAACTTTAAGTGCAAAAGCAGCAACTAAAGAGGCTGAAAGACTTCAAGAAACAGTCTTTTCTGATTTAAAAATTGGACTTCTTCACGGTAAATTGAAAAATGATGAAAAAGAAGAAGTCATGACAAAATTTAAAAATAAGGAATATGATGTTTTGGTTTCAACAACTGTTGTCGAAGTTGGAGTTGATGTTAAAAATGCAACGGTCATGGTTATTGAAAATGCTGAAAGATTTGGCTTATCTCAACTTCATCAATTGAGAGGTCGTGTAGGTCGTTCTGATTTGCAGTCATATTGTATTTTATCAAGCTCTTCTAAACAGCCAGAAACTTTAGAAAGATTGCATGTCATGGAAGAAACAAACAATGGTTTTGTAATTTCAGAAAAAGATTTAGAGCTTCGAGGACCTGGAGATTTCCTAGGTGTAAGACAAAGTGGTCTTCCAGAGTTTTTAATTGCAGATATTATAAAAGATACCAAAACTCTTGAATTAGCTCGTTTTGAGGCACAGACTTTTATAAAAGAAAAAGATATAAATGATTACCCAAATTTAAAAATGGCTGAAAGTCTTAATTCTTCGGATAAAGAACTGCTTTCTGCTTAGTTCATAATTCTTAATATTTAAGGCAATTTTTTTATTGTCATGGAGTTTAAATACATGTGTAGGTATACTATTTCAATTTACTATGTAATTTTAGAAAGTGTGTTATTTTGAACATTCATGAACTTAGAGCGAATGTCGTAGCTGACAAGCTAGAAACAAAAGCCAAGGCAAAGGCTGAAAATAAGCCTCAATTACCTATTTCTGACAATAAGGAAATTGTAAACGAAAAAGGTGCTGAAGCCCTCAAGAATTATTTTATAGGTACTCAACATGTAGCATTTAAGGGATTCCCTTGTGATACTGGTGAATTTAATCATAATATGGCAATGGTTCCTTGTGCGTGCTGTGGTAAGAAGATGCTTGCAGGTAATGAAAATGTTGATAAGTTTGCACAAAAATTAACTCAAATTAAAGGCGAAGAAAGAAATAACTTTATTGATGATACGATGGATATTTATCGTCCAGTAGAAAAAACAATTATTAGAGGGATGAAAGATTTAGGTACAAAATATCCAGAAAAAACAACTTTTGAATTATGTGCAGAAATGGCTAAAGATCCTGAAACAATTTTAAAAAATGGTCAGTTAGCTGTTCTTGATGATGTTGATGCAAAAGCAAAAGAACTCTATGGCGAAGATAATAAAATTTCAAAATTTGTTAAATCTCAAAAACCACTTATAAACGGTCAAGAAAATAATCCAAAATTTAATAGAGCTGATTTTGTAGAAAAAATGGATGATTTAACTACTGAAATGGGTGATGCAAAATCAAAAGGTAAAGTTTTAAATGTTGCAATAGATATGCCATTTGAAGATGATTATTTCCAAAAAATGACAAAGAAAATATATCAACCAAGAAAATTTATTAGAACATTATATTGTAACGCTGTAAAAACAGCAGAACATATCCATCCAAAATCTTTAGGTGGTCCAAACAATACAGAAAATTACATGAGCGAATGTAATGAATGTAATGAAAACAGACAAAATTATGATTTGAATTCATATTGGATGAGCAGATACCCATCAATGCCATATAACGTTCAACAATTCTGCGATGATGTAACAGAAAAAGTAGTATCAGGCGAAATTGGTCCTCATTTTGTTGATTATCCAAAAGACTTGAAGGTTGCAGTTGAATCAGAAACAAAAGGTGCAATTACATTAAAAGTCTTAAATCCAGAAGAAATCAATAAGAAAAGAGCAGAAAAAGGTTTAGAACCACTTCCTCAACCGACACAAGACAATGTTGAAAAGGCAAGAAGAGAACAAAGAAAGAAAACTCATGAGGAAGTTCCTCTCCCTTCTCCAAGACCGGCAAAAGCAGAGCCACAAAAGAAAGTAGCATAGATTAAAAATAAAATTATGATTTTAATATAGATGAGTTGACTAATCTCAACTCATCTATTTGTATGAATTTGTAAATAAATTGTAAAGATTTATTAAATCTTATAGCAAAAAATATATTTTAGAGTCATTATATATGTATCCACAGAATATATGTCCACAAAACAATTTCTGCAATTTATACGAAGATATTAAATTATTTACAAGAAGGGTAGAGTAGGTAAATGAAAATTAATGCTATCACAATGGCAGCTCCTGCGACGTTTAGTGTTCCCAAAAAAGCTGTTGAAAAAAATCCACAAGTAACAAATCCAATCGAAAACAGATTTCCAAAACAACAAACAAACGATGGCTCAAAAGCTATCATGAATTATTTCTTTGGTATGCAAAATGTACCATCATTCAAAGGTTATCCTTGTTCAACGGGTGAATTTGTTGTTAAACAAATAGATAACGTTCCATGTGCTTGCTGTGGTGCAGAAATGATGAATTCAAAAGAACAAAATGAATTTGTTGCAAAAGCTTCTAAAGCAAAAGGTGAAGAATTAGCAAATATTTTTGCAGAAAACTTACATAAAATCAGACGTAACGAAAGACCTGTAGCTCGTGAACTTATGGAAAGAGCTACTAAATATCCAAATCAAAAATTATCAGATCTAGCTGATAAAGATATGGATTCAAGAAAACTTTATAATAAAGAAAACTTAATTGTTTTAAATAATGTTGATAAAAAAGCTCAAGAATTATATGGTGAAAAAAATAAAGTTTCAAAATTCGTTCAAAGCCAAAAATCATTAATTGAAAAAAATGTAAGAAATGGTTTTGGTAGAGGAACATTTTTGGCAAATCTTAAAAAATTAACAGCAGACGATCAAGAAAAATCTCAAAAAGTGTTAACAGAAGCTATTGAGTTACCATTAAATGAAAATGGTGTAGCAAAAGTTATTCAAAAAGTTCAAGCTTCTGATTCAGTTGGTATTGCAAGAAGATTAATTGCAACAGCAGTTATGACAACAGAACATATTCATCCAAAATCTCAAGGTGGTCCAAACAATACAGAAAACTACATGGGTGAATGTGCTGAATGTAATAATAATAGAGGTAGCGAAAACTTAAACCAATATTGGCAATCAACATATCCAAATATGCCATCAGCTACTCAAAAATATGCTGATTACATTTCAGAACAAATCATTACAGGTAAAATGGGTACAAGATATGATGATTATATGGTAGATTTAGAAAAAGCTGTTGAATCAGAATCTAAAGATGCTATTGATTTAAAAGTTTTAAACCCAGAAGAAATTGATAAAGCAAGAAAAGAACGTGGTTTACCTGATCCAAAACCACTTCCTGTAAAACCAAAACCAGAAAAATCTGAAACAAAAAAAGATGAAACAAAAATTTCGGGTTCTAAAAAACCTCAAGGTAGTAAAAAACCACACGGTGGCAAAAAACCTACTAGAAGACCAAATATCAAAAAATAATTAAGTTAATAAAAGAGGGCGAAGCCAACGGCTTCGCCCTCTTTGTATATAAAAATTTATAATATCTTGAAAACTCTTTGAAAGTCTTTTAAAATAGACACAAGAGGATTAATTGTTGTTATATTTATTATAATGGCAAAGAAAAGGTAGAGTTATGAATCAAGCACAAAAGAAAATATTAATAGTTGATGATGATGATGAAATCAGAGAATTATTAGAATTTGACGTGGCTCAAAGTGGATACTTTGTAGATACTGCAAAAGATGGTCTTGAAGGCTTGAATAAAGCTCTTAATAATTCCTACGACCTTATTTTATTGGACGTTATGATGCCTAAAATGAATGGGTTTGATGTTTGTAAAAATATTAGAAATGCAAAAATCAATATTCCAATACTTCTTTTAACTGCAAAAGGTACAATTGAAGATAAGACAGAGGGTTTTGATTGTGGAGCAGATGATTATCTTGTAAAACCTTTTGATATACAAGAAGTTTTGTTGAGAATAAGAGTCCTTTTGAGAAGAAATCAAGTTGTAGAAGATACAAATTCTTTATCTAATGAAATTCTTCAAGCTGGTGATATTACTATTTTGCCTGAAAGCTTAGAGGTTATAATCGTAAATAAAAAGGTTAAGTTAACTCCTACTGAGTTTGAAATTTTATACTGTTTAATGCAACATTTCAACAACCCTGTAACTTTGGCAGTATTGCTTGATGAAGTTTGGGGATATGATTCTGACGAAGATGTTAGAATGTTGAGAGTTCATGTTGGTGGACTTAGAAATAAGATTGAGCCTAATGTTAAATCTCCACAATACTTGCATACAGTAACAAATGTCGGTTATAAATTAACACCTTTTAAAGAAGATTAATCATGAAAAAATATTTTAAACTGAAAAGATTAAAGATTGCTGAACAAATACTTATAGTACTATTTTGTGCTGTTATGGTACCAATGATTGTCAGTGGTTTAATCATAAACAATATTAACCAACACGCAATCCGTGCTCAATTAAGAGATTCTGCAAAACTTGTATCAAGTATGGTTAGTGAAGAAATTGATATGTTTATTGCAACAACATACAATGAACTTCAACAGGTTGATGCAGTTTTAAAAACAATTCCTGCAAGTTCTCGTCAGGCTTATCTTGCTGATTTGAAAAATAATTTCAAACAGTATGAAGATTTGAGATTAGTGGATAACTTAAATGGCTTTGATAAACTTTATGACAAGAACTTAGAGAAAGGCTTAATTACAATAAATGTTAAAACCTATGATGGCAAATATTTGGTTGCTACTTATAATTTAGAATTATTTAAAAAGTTCTTATTCCGTTCTTTAAAAGATGATATTCGCCAAATTTATGTTATTTCTGATAAACACAAGGTTGTTGCAGCTCATAATTTCACTACAGAATTATACGTTGAATCAACTGGGCTTTTACCAAGACATTTGATAGAAGATAAACCAGTTATTTTTGGTAACGTTAAAAACCAACCTCTTTGTTATTACAAGAAATCAAATCCTGCTTTGATGATTATTGTAAACACAACTGAGAAGGTTACTAATGATACGATTAACGATAATAGGGCAAAGCTTTTACTTGCTGTGTTTATTTCGTCATTATCAGTATTCTTTGTTGTTGCTTTGTACATTTATTATATGTACATCAATATTAGACAATTATTTAAAGGTATTATTGCTGTATCTCAAGGTAATTACCAAAGACAAATTCGTTTGTTAAAGAATATTTTTACGCCTTATGAAATTGTTTTCTTGGCTTTTGAATTTAATAAAATGGCAAATGAAATTCATAAATCATATAAAGAACTTGAAAAGAAAAATGCTGAACTTGTTGAACTTAATGAATTTCGTTCAAACTTGATTGATACGGTAAGTCATGAACTTAGAACACCTTTAACAAGTATTCAAGGCTACACTTCAAGACTTTTAAGACAAGATATTCAAATTGATGAAGAAACTAAACAAAAATCTTTAAAAATTATTAAGCGTCAATCTGAAAGACTTAAACGTATGATTGAAGATTTACTTGTTATTCCTGATATTGAACGTGAACGAATAAAGATGAATATTGAACCTGTTTGGATAATAGAAACAATTGAAAATACAAAAGTTCTTATTAAAGACAAAAATAAAAAAGAAATCGAAAGTTCAATACATGAAGATTTTCCGTTAGTTCTAGCTGATAAAGATAGATTAGAGCAAATTATGTTAAACCTTCTTGATAATGCTGCAAAATATGCTTACGAAGATACACCAATAAAGATTGACGGTGAAACTACAGAAGATAGAGCGATTATAAAAATTTCTAATTATGCTGATTATATTCCAGAAGAAAAATTATCAAAACTTTTTGAAAAATTTATCAGAATGGATGATTCAACTACAAGAACTTCTCGTGGTACTGGGCTTGGTCTGTTTATTGTAAAAGGTCTTGTTGATTGTATGAACGGTGAAATTTCACTTTCTAGTACAAAGGATAATATTTTTACAGTAACTTTGTCTTTGCCTTTATTTAAAGAAGTGTAGGTGAAACTTATGTTTATGGAAAAGGCTATTGAACTTGCAAAACAAGTTGAAAAAGATGTTCCAGTATCTGCAATAATAGTTAAAGATGGCGAAATTATATCTTTTGCTCAAAATGAGAGAGAAATAGATAATGATGTGACTTCTCATGCAGAAATTTTTGCGATACGTAAAGCAGAGCGTGTTTTAAATAATTGGCGACTTGATGATTGCGAAATGTATGTTACGCTAGAACCTTGCCCAATGTGTGCTTGGGCAATACTTCAATCAAGAATAAAAACGCTTTATTTTGGTTCTTTTGATAAAAATTATGGGGCATTTGGTTCTGCCATGGATTTGAGAAAATATACAAATTCAAAACTTAAAGTTTACGGTGGAATAAAAGAAGAAGAGTGTGATAAGATTTTAGAGGAGTTTTTTAAAAAAATAAGATGAACTTAAAACAACAACTTGATGCACTTGTTCTAAAATACGAAACAAAAGATTTTATAAAAGATGATCCAATTCAATTTCCTCATAGATTTAAAAATAAGAAGGATATTGAGTTAACAGGTTTTATTGCTTCAATGTTTGCTTTCGGAAATAGAAAAGTTTTTATTAGAAAACTTGAGGAACTTTTTACTCTTTTTCAAAATGAACCTTTAAGGTATATAGAAAATTTTGAGCGAAAATCATTGAAAGGTTTTAATTATCGTTTTGCAAAAGAACCAGATGTTGAAGAAATTTTCTTAGTTTTAAAAAAACTTTATTCTTCAAATAGTTCATTGGAAGAACTTTTTAAATATGGTTATGAAACTAAAGATTTTCATCAAATGCTAAAAGTGTTAACAGATTATTTTTATTCAAATATGGAAAATACTTTTGGTGCAAAATATCTAATTCCTGATGCGAATAAAAATGGTGCTATGAAACGAGTAAATATGTTTTTACGCTGGATGGTAAGAGATGGTGAAGTTGATTTGGGTGTTTGGAAATTTATTGATAAATCAGAGCTTCTAATTCCTCTTGATACTCACGTTGCAAGAATTTCTCGTGAAATGAATTTACTAAAAAGAAATTCTAACGATTTTAAAGCTGTAAAAGAATTAACGAATGAATTAAAAATTTTTGATAAAAATGACCCTGTAAAATACGATTTTGCTATGTTTGGTTATGGAATTGATAATCCTAAAATCAAAGTAACAAATGTTAATAAAATAGTGTAAAACATGCAATTATTTTGAATTTTAAACCTTTAATAAAACATAAGGTAGTTTAGTAGGTTTAATATGAATATTCAAAATGTTTTTAATATAAATTTTGCTGGAAAAGTTGAAAATAAAAAAGCTTTAAATACAAAACCATATCTTGCTCCACAAAAACCAGATACTTTTGAACGTACAACAGCACCTAAAACAGAAACTAAAAAAGATACTGTTTTAGGCAAAATCGCTAACATGTATAATAAAATGGTTCCATTAAAGCTTGACCCTGAAAGTACAGAAATCATGAAAAAAGATAAACTTGATGCCGGTAAAGTTTTATCTTTAGTGAAAGACATAACTACAAGTAAAACTGACAAAATCAAACTTGAAAGAGCAGAATATGATGGCAAAAGCAATTATCTTTTAAGAGCAAAAAATAACGATGATAGCGAAAATATTAAACTTTTAGACAAGAACTTGAATGTTTTAGAACAAGAAAACATTAAGTATGATTATGACAAAAAAGGGAATGCTATTTCTAAAACTGTAATGACACATGATTTTAGAACAAATACTTTCTGTGAAACAAAATTTGATTATAAAAAATATGGTTATCCAATGATGACTGAAGCTACTAAAATTAGACGTGGTAGCCAAAATAGATTAATTAGAAAAGAAACTTATGAAATGTCTGACATTGAAGGTATGTACAATGTTAAATACGAATTTCCAAACGGTAAAGTAAGACAAATTTCAAAAGCAACAAAAGACAAAAATACAGGCGCTATTTTAATTGAAAAAGATATGCGTTCTACTGATATGACTAGAACTCAATACAGATACGAAGATGACCCTAAAGGTAACAGAATTATTGATTACAAAATCACTTCACCTGACGGCAGAATTTTGATGAATCAATCTCAAACTTTTGAAGTTTTAGGCAAAAATAAATTCCGTTCGTCAAGAAATGATAAGTCATATTTGATGGAATTGGATAATAAAACAAAGGTATTAACTGTTACTGATGAGAAAAAAGACGAACGTCATGAAATTAATTTAAAACAGTTAATTGAGGGTAGAAGAACTCCTCTTATTAAAATGTTGAAAACAATTTCTGGCGACGAACTTATTAACTTAAACAATAGTGTAATAGGAATGAAAGAAGCTGGAGATAAATTAGATTCTTATTGTGAAAATGTAGAAATTGATGGATCTGATTTGTATGCCGATGAAGATTCAGAGCAATCTTACATGTTTAATTTCTTAAACGTAGGTACTGACCCATTTGTATTTTTACACGAATTAGGTCATGCAACAGATGTTGGTGGTAAACCTATAAAAGTGAAAAAAGATGAAGAAACAGGCAAATATAAGGCAGCAATGATAGGTTCTATTAGGGATGATGAAAACTTTAAAAAGGTTTACGCTGAAGAAAGACAAAATTTCTTAAAAGAATTTCCAACAAGCGAAAGAGACCACATTAACTACTTTATCGCTGATGAAGCAATTAAAGGTAGACCAGACCAAGGTAAAAAAGAAACTATTGCAGAAACAAATGCTATCTTAAATACATACCAAAGCGTTGATTTGTTAGGTTCAAGAACTCAATATTTGCAACAACATTTCCCTAGAACAATTGCATATTTGAGCGAAAAATTAGTACTTACAAAATAATTTCTAAGTTTTTATGACTAAAAATCTTATCAAATTAAACACTGCTAGAAACTGCTTAAGATACATTATTAGGGCTTATGGAATTGAGGAGATTTATGTTCCTTATTATATCTGTCCTACGATAAAATCAGCTATTCGTAAGGAAAAGGCTAAAATAAATTTTTATCATGTTGATAAAAAATTTATGCCTGTAAATGATTTTGGCAAAGATTATTTTATTCTTTATCCAAATTATTTTGGCATTTGTTCTAAAAATGTTCAAATTCTATCTAAGAAATACAAAAATTTAATTGTTGATAATGCGCATTCTTTTTATTCAGACTCTCTTGGGTTGGCGTCTTTTAATTCTTTACGTAAATTTTTTCAACTTAAATTTGGAATAAAAGAGGGTGCATATCTTTATTGTGACAGAGTTTTAGAAGAAAATTTTTCTCAATCTGCAGATTATGAGATTGATGATTATAATTATGAAAATCTTGTTAAAAATGAAAACAGGCTTGATGAAGAAGAAATTTTACTAATGTCTAAAACAACAGAAAACATTTTTTCTTCTATAGATTTTGAACAAGAAAAAACACATAGGTTAGAAAAATTTAAAAGCTTTCATCAAAAATATAAATCAATTAATCAATTATGTATAAATCTTGAAGATGGTGAAATACCGTTTGTTTATCCATTATTGACTAAAGATGAAAATATAGGTTACGAGTTAGAAAATCAAGGGTTAATGATTTTTAGATATTGGAACGGGATACCCAAGCATTTTGAAGAATATGATTTCTACAAATTTTTGGTTCCCATTCCAATATGTTAATTTTATAAAATATCTTCTTCCGTAACTTCTACTTCTGCAAATTCAAGTTTATCAAGAGCATTTTTATCTCTTTCTTTTCTTTCAACATATTTGCTGAAAGTTTGGCTTAAGTAAATACCAAAGAATATTACAAAACAAGAAATCATTTGTAATATGTTTGATGTTTCACCTAGGAAGAACCAGCCGAATAACAAGGCTGAAATTGGAAGTAAAAATAAGAAAGGTGAAACTTTGCTTGCAGAAAGTATATTCATTGATGAATTATACAAAGCATAAGCTACAACTGTTAAAATACCAAGGTATCCAACAAGGTAAACGCTTGAAGATGAAGTTATAAGATGAATAGGTTCACCAGCGATAAAACACATACCTGTGAAAAATATTGCTCCACCAAAAACTGCTATTCCAGCAAGATAAAATGGAGGATATTTATCCATCAAATACTTTGTTGTAACAATACTAACGCAAGTTAAAATTTCTGCACCAAGTTGTAATGCGTTTCCAAGAACTGGTCTTGGAGCAAGCTCAGTAACGTCTGATGCAAGACTTAGTAAAATTGAACCCAATATTGCTATACCTAAACCAATATAAGCTAATCTTGGAAATTTTTCTTTTAAAATCATTCTCGCAAAAAAGATGATTAAAACAGGTTCTAAGGAACTTAAAACGCCTGCTTGACCAGATGATGTAAATTTTAAAGCATTTGTTTCAAAAATAAAGTATAAACAAGGTTCACATAAAACCATTAAAAGGATAAATTTTATATCACTTTTATCTATTTTAACTTTTCTGTAAATCGTTAAGAAAAACGGAATGAATAAAATTGTTGAAAGACTCATTCTTATAGCCATAAGCGACAGAGTCGAATATTCATTAAGACATATTTTTGTTGCTGTTAGTGATGTTCCGTAAAGTATTACGGCAATTGAAATTGAAATGTAAGCAATTACTTTGCTTGAAAGTTTGTGTTTTACTGGTAAATCTATCATTTCATAAAGCCTCCTTGTAAATTTTGTGATATACATTCATATCTATAGTTCGGTATGCAATACAAATCTACACACTAAAACCATAGACTAAAAAATCATATCATAGAAAAAAAAACAAATGCAATAAAAAATCTTGCATAAATTGAAAAATTAAAGATGGTTCTTTTACGTTAAAATTTTTGAAATTTTATTAGGGCAATTTAATTGACTTTTAGACTAATGGCAAAGTGCAAAGTTTTTTAGAAAAACATTACATCTCTTAACATTAAACTTTTCTAGGATAAATATATTTTCTTCAATATGTACAAATCATTTTCGCTAGGTGAAGAGATGTTTTTTTGATGAGGAACATACATTATATCGTCAACTTCAACTCCATGACCTAGTCCTAGGGCATGTCCTAGTTCGTGCATCATTGTTGCGAAAATACTTTCGTTTGTTGTGTTTTTTGGTGAATATTCGTTTGGTAGTCCAATATCTATCGAAATCTTTTTTATAATCCCATTTATTACGCTAGGATATTTGCACATTCCTTCAAAAACTCTTCCGACTTTTGTCCATTTGATGATAATATCAGCACTATTTGGCAAATATATTTGATTGAACATTATATGAATGTTGCAAGTTTTCAAAATAGTATTCCAACTTTGTATAGCTCGTTGGACTTCTGATTTGTAAAAATCTTTGTTAGAAATATTTCCAACAATATCTGCAACAAAAACATTTAAAACATTTTTGTCCCATTTTATCAGTTTCCCATTAACCTTTGAGTTTTCAATATATTTGTCTATGTTATTTGAAATCATTTTATTGTTTTTTGTATTTCATAAGTTTTAAAAACATATCAGCAAAAACACCAACTGTTAAAGCTGAAATCAAAGTACCTTCACGAACGCATTGACCAAAGATTTCCCCTAAACCGAAGTATGTTATTAACATTGCCATAACAACAAGTGTTACATCAAAAGTAACTTTAACAACGCCAAAGTTTAATTTTGAAACCTCGTAAATCACTTTGACAAGTCCATCTCCTGGCATGTAAGTTAAATCAGCCCAAACTTCCATTGCAATACCTAGACCGATAATTGCTGAACCAATTATGATAAGTAAAATGTTCCACCAGTAAGCACCTGCGTGGATAAATTGAGTTAAATACATGCTTAATGATATGAATAAACCTGTTGCAAGAGCGATTGGTAGTTGAACAATTTGAACAGGTGGAAATTTTTTGCGTAAGATTAATACTTGACCTAAAAAGAATAGGGCATTGAAAATGAATGCACACATTCCAAAATCAAAGTATTTTATGTTAAATAATGAAATTGCGTAATATGGTGATGCAATTGGTGTTGTACCAAGCATACTGCGTGTTGTAATTGCAATTCCATAACAACTTACAAACATACCTAAAATAAATATTACTAATCTAAAAATAAAATCTTTTTTGGTTTGACTTTTTTCCATATTTCTCCTAAAAATTAAATGATAAATTAATTATACAATAAACTTTTTAAATTTCTCATATAAATGGATGAGGTGAGCATGGGGAAATGTAGTATCTTTGGGATGTAGAAATAAATACTACAAATACATATCCCAAAATATATGCCGATAAATAGCAATCTGTATATTTTTGCAACCTAAAACGAGAATTAGGCTGTATTCTTGCGTATGTAGGCGTTATTGGGGAAGAAGAAACATACCCTCTACAAAAACTGGGAGAGGAAAATATATTTGTTTTTCCTCGCCACATTTGCGATAGATGAAAGGTATGGCAAAATTTGTCCGATTTTTTAAATTTTTATCAAGGTTTGTTAAGTATTTGTCTTTTTTTGCATAATAAAATAAAATGGTTATTGTAGAGGGTTTAGACTTAGAAATCTAGTCACAAATGGGGTTAAAATGGCAAAAGAAACTGTTCTTTCACCACATGAAGTAAGAGAAATCTTAAATTCTGATAACAAGGAAATTATCAGACTTTGCAAGCTTGCTGCGATTACTCCTCGTCAAAATTCTAAAGGTTATACCTTCTTTTCTTATGATGAAGTAAAAAGATTGAAAGAATTAAGAGAAAAATACAAACAATCAATTATTAATTCTAAACAGTTTAAAACTCTTGAAACTATTAAAAGTGCTTTTTATCAAATAGAAGATAATCTTCCAGAAGGTGCAACTGAATACATAAATCAAAAATTTAGAAAACTAGAAGAATTCTTTGAAGGATATGAAAAAGTAAAAAGTGAAAACGAAACTCTAAAATTAAAATTAGCAAAAACTAGCAAAGAAAATTGCTACTTAAAAGATAGAATTAATGAATTTAAGCCACTTGGTATGGGTGTTTATATAAAAACAAAAAAACGTGATTATTCAATATAAAAGAGGTAAATATGGCAGTAAAAGAAAAAGAAGAAACTAATGTAAGTGCTGAAAGAGAAAAAGCCTTAAAATTAGCAATCGAAAAAATAGAAAAAGATTTTGGTAAAGGTTCAATCATGAAACTTGGCGACAAAACAGCTGTTAATGTTGAAGCTATTCCAACAGGCGCATTAGACCTTGATATTGCACTTGGTATAGGTGGTATTCCTAGAGGAAGAATTATTGAAATCTATGGTCCAGAAAGTTCTGGTAAAACAACTCTAGCACAACATATCGTTGCAGAATGTCAAAAAAAAGGTGGTATAGCAGCGTTCGTTGATGCAGAACACGCTCTTGATCCTGAATACGCAAGAAACTTAGGCGTTCAAGTTGATGATTTGTTAATCTCTCAACCTGATACTGGTGAACAAGCCCTTGATATTACAGAAGAATTGGTTCGTTCTGGTGCAGTTGATATTATCGTTGTCGATTCAGTTGCAGCACTTGTTCCAAAAGCTGAAATTGAAGGTTCTATGGAAGATCAACAAATGGGTTTACAAGCTCGTTTGATGAGTAAAGCGCTTAGAAAATTAACAGGTGTAATCGGTAAAACTAATACAACAGTTATTTTTATCAACCAATTAAGAAACAAAATTGGAGTTATGTACGGTAATCCTGAAACAACAACAGGTGGTAACGCTCTTAAATATTACGCATCAGTAAGAATGGAAATTAAACGTGTTGAAAGTTTAAAAGGTGAAGACGGTGACGTTGGTAACCATGTAAGAGTAAGAGTTTTGAAAAACAAAGTTGCTCCACCATTCAGAACAGCTGAGTTTGATATTATCTTTGGTAAAGGTATTTGTAAAATCGGTAATATCCTAGATGTTGCTGTAAAACTTGATATCGTTAAAAAAGCAGGCGCTTGGTTTAGCTTTAATGACGAAAAATTAGGTCAAGGTAGAGAAAAAGCTAAAGAATTTCTAGCTCAAAATCCTGATATCTTAGAAACAGTTGAAAAACTTGTTAGAGAAAAATTAGCTGAGTCTTAACCCAAACGAGCAAGACAGCGTGAGTGAGCGAATATTGAAGATTTTAACAAAACAGAGGCGAAGCCTTTAGGCTTCGCCTCTGTTTTTGTCGGGTTCAATGAAATTGTCGAACCCGACCTACAAACTGAAAGACAGATGAAGGTAAAATATAGACAAATACCCTCACCGAAATTTTAAAGTTTCAAGCAAAGCTTTCAACTAAAAATTTCTCCTCTCCCCTATTTTTGCAAAGGCAAAAATGTGGCGAGGGAAAATATTTTATTATTCTATAATTATTTTACTAGGTTTTAAATACCAAGAAGGATAAATTTCAAGAGGTATCAAAACGGCTGTTGCATTATTTGTGTTAAATTTTAATGTTGAAGTTGAGCCTTTCATTTTGATTTCAAAATTATCTGTTATAGGGCTTCCGAATTTAACAAATTGCATTTTACCTTTAAAAGTATCTTCGTAAACGTTTTCAGAAATCTTCTTTAACCCAACATTTTCAATATTATTTGCCCAACTTTGAGGAAGTTGTTTCAAATCTTTGTTTCCTAAAATTTCATCAAGAATTTGCAAGTCTTTTTGAGAATATGAATGTTCAATATTTTTATCAGTTTTTACAAGATAAACTAAATCCTTATCCTGAAGAAGTTTATAGTTATTTGTTAAAATCCATTTTGTGATTTTATTTATTCTAATCATCGGATAAATTTCATCATGCGTAACATTATCTGATTTTAGGATAATTATTTTTGGTGGATGTTGTTTGATTTGTTCTAGCGCAACATCTTCTTCTTTTTCGCTTGTGAAATTAAAATACGAAATCATATTGCAAGGTGCTTTTCTTTGTAAATAAAAATAATTAAGTCCTCTATTTGTCAAATCCAGTATATAATCATCTTTTGAAGAATACTTATCCACAAAATTTTTCATATCTTCAATATTTTGTTTTTGTATTTTATTCAATTCAAAATCACGACCTTGAGTTGAATTATCCCATTTGCCATTAAAATTTAGTGCTATAAGTACAACAAGCAAAATTGTAAAAATATATTTTGTATATTTTAGCCAAATTGATTTTGTAATCATAAAAATAAATGGCAAAAGTATTGTTATATATGCAATTGAGATATATCTAATTCTTGAAAGCATAATATAATCAATTCTTGTAAGTGCATAAACACTTGCTACAACTGCAAACAAAGTTGCAAATGAATATACAAAAATTAGCTGTAAGTTTTTATTTTTATATGCTTTAATTCCTTCTATCGCAAAACAAGGAACTGCCAAAAGTGCAAATAGTTTTATAAAGTTTGACCAAACCTCTGACCACTTAAAAACAGGAAAACCATTTGCATAAGAAAGTGTATCAGAAATTAGATGATAGTTATAAGCACCTGAGATAAATTCTTTAAATATCATTTTGAAAAATAAATATGTAACTACAAGATAGAGTATTTTAACCATTTGTTTATGTTTTAAAAGTTGGTACAACATGTACAATGCAACAGGCAAAAGTGCTACTGCAACGAATATTCCAACTTGGAACCAAAAAGCTGTCATTAAAAATACTGCAACAATGTACCATTGTAGCCAGAATGTAGGTTTTTGGCTAAGCATTTCCTTTTTTAAAAATCCAAGTGCAATCAAAAAATATACATTAAAATAGTAAAATGAATTTACCAAAATTCCAGTGATTAAAATAGGGTTTTTAGAAAAAATTAAAAATCCTAAAAATAGTGATAATATTAGGTTTAAGTTATAAATCAATGTTTCTGCAAGCAAAAACGAATAAACTGTGTATTCTCTAAAAACTTTATTTGCAACAAATCCAGAAAAAATATCATTATATCCGTGAATTAGGTTTATATCTTGAAAAAGTTTGAACCCTTGAAAGTGTGCAAGGTAATATGTTCCAAATTTTTCACCAAAATGGTAATCATCAATATTAATATTTCCAAAATTATAAGAATGCCCAAAAACTAACAATAGTAATGGAATTATTGCTAAAGGCGAAACTTTTTTATCTTTAAAAATAATTTTAAAATAGATATCAGCATTTGCTAAAACTATTAAAAATAAAACAATAAAAAGTAAAATAGGATATTCTGTAAGGTTTTTACTTGGATAAAGTAAAAAATACATAAAAGTTGAAAGAGTTTGCAATACCTGTAAAATCTGAGGATTACCTTCTCTTACTGGAAATTGAAAATCTTTGAGTTTATCCTTTATTTCAAAATTTGGTAAAACTTTTTTCAAAATTAAAAAACAAATAAAAAATATTGCTCTATAAATTCCATAAATTAAATAATCAATATTTTTGTTATAATTTTCAAAAATTGTTGAACCCAAAACAAGTTCAGTTAAATTTGTACATTCGCAAATTGAGTACAAAATCTTATAAATAAAGCAACTTAGCCCACAGGAAAGGGCTATGCACAATGCATAATTAATTACCAAACTGTTCATAACCAATATCTTTTAGAATTCTTTTGTTTTTACGCCAATTTTTTTCTAATTTTACATAAAGCTCAAGATAAACTTTTTTCTCCAAAATTTCTTCAAGTTCTTTTCTGGCTTCCATACCAATTTTCTTTAAAAGAGAACCATTCTTACCAATCAAAATGCCTTTTTGGCTTTTTTGTTCGCAATAAATTACAGCATAAATCTTATCAATATTTTCTTGCTCTTCATAACGTTCAATTTTGACAAAAACAGAGTGTGGAATTTCGTCTTGAGTATTTAATAAAATCTTTTCTCTGATGATTTCTGTTGTAATAAATCTCATATTTTCGTCAGTTACAGTATCGTCATCAAAGAATTTTATACCTTCTGGTAATTTCGAAAATAGTGTTGAAATAAGTTCATCAACATTGTTATTATTTAATGCAGAGATTTTTATTACTGGCAAATCCTTACCTTCAAAAAGTTTTTTATAAGTTTGAAGATTTTCTTCAATCTTTTCTTCTGAATTTAATTTGTCAGTCTTATTCATAACAATATAAACAGGGGTTGTTGTTTGAAGAAGGTTTTCACTAATCCATTTGTCGCCTTTGCCTGCCTCTTCTGAGCCGTCTACCAAAAATAGAATTAAATCACTATCAGGTAATGCAATTTTAGCTTCGTCAACAAGACATTCGCCAAAATCATTCAAAGGTTTGTGCACCCCAGGAGTATCAATAAAAACTATTTGACCTCTTTCGTCTGTAAAAATACCTTTTATACGTTTTCTTGTGGTTTGAGCTTTATCAGTCGCAATAACAATTTTTTGCCCAAGGATGGCGTTTAAAAGAGTTGATTTACCTACGTTTGGTCGTCCTATTATTGTTACAAATCCACTTTTCATACTTATAGGATACCATAAATTAAAAAAATATTTTATTTTTTTCTTTTAAATGCTAAAATCTAATTAAGGAGAGTTTAATTGAAAAATCCTCTAGCCAAAAGATTATTGATAGCAGTCATATTATTAATATTGCCTTTAGGAATAATAGCTGAAGGTAAAGTTTCTGCTATAAAAATTGATACAAGACCAGTAACTTTGACTCCAGAAGAAAATTCTAAAACAACTCCAGCAGTTGAAAAAGCTACTCCTATAGAAGTTAAAACTCAGAAAGTTGCGACAACACAGACGCAAACTTCTGTTCAAACAAGACCTCAGCAACAAAGAGTTGCACCCAAAAGAACTTATACTCCAAAAGCAAGACCAGCAGTCTATAGAATGCGTTATTCTGCAAAACCAGTAGCAACTCAAAGCACTGTTAAAGAAACTCCTAAAAATCCACCTCTTGAGGTTTTGGATTTTGATGCAAATTATAATGTTGTGGGTACAAAAGATACTGACAGTTATTTAGTTGTACCAATTAATAAAGAAAAATTAGCAAAAGAAAAGAAGAAAGCTGAATTTGAAGATTTTACAAATACTTTAATGAAGGATTCTCCAAAACCTTTAACAACAGGACTTAAGATAAAAAGTAAATTTCACCAAAATTTAGGAGAAAGAACTCATAGATTATTGTCTAAAATTCGTCATTCAAAAGCTTTTAAATTTATATCAGGTGTACTGTTCTTAATTCTTTTTGCAGGATTAAGTTATCTTGGATATTTGATTTATCAAAGAAGAAAAATTGAAGAAGTACTTGATGAAGAAAAACCACTTTCTCCTGAGGAACAAGAAAACGACTTGATTCAGGCTATGAAAGAATTTGAAGAAACAGAAGAAGGACACGAAAAACTTGGTCAAAAAAAGTATATTAACGAAATTGAAACTTATAGAAACCTAGATGGATTTAAAAAAGATGAGGTTTCAGAAGATATTTTAAAAACTCTAAAAACTATTGAAAATGCCCAGAAAAATGACGCACCTTTGACTTTAAAAGAAAATGCATCAACAGATGGCTTTAAAAAGCATGAATACGCTTTTGACGAAAAAATCGGTGAACTTTCAGATGAAGAAGGTATGGCACTTTTTGACGAAGACGACGAGAGCAATTCTTCTGAATTAGATGAATTGGCTTTGAATTATTATGGTGGTGAGTCTGAAATTTTTAAAAATAATGCGAGTGCAGGTGACAAAGAAATATTTATCATAGAAGATGAAGAAGAAAGTGATAAATACGATATTGTAGAAGAAAAACAACCTGTTCAAGAACCTGAACCTGAACCTGAACCTGAACAAGAGGAAGAAAATACTCCTGAAAAAGAAGAGCAACCACAAGAAGTTCAAGAACCTAAAAAACCTGATGTTGAAAATCTTCATATAAAAGAAAATTATCCACTAGATGGAAACAAAGGTATAGCTTTACTTAATTATCACGATACAGATGCTTTGATTGGTTATATTGGAGATAAAATTACTGTCCTAAAACGTTTTTCAAAGTCAGATAATCCTGAAAATTTATCTGTTAGAGTTTATGAAGAAGTTGGGTATGATACAGTTCAATATCTTGTTAGAATTGGTATGTTTAAGGGGATAATAGAGGTTACAAATACTTCTATTAGATTATTATTAGATTTATAGTTATGAAAAAATTCGTTTTAATTTTAATATGTTTGATTTTGATATCAACTGGTTGCAGGCAAAAACAAGATGATAACTTGGTTTTTGCAACTTGGGGTTCAAAAACTGAAGTTCAAATTTTAAAAGAATTACTTTCTGATTTTGAAAAAGAAAATCCTGATATTAAGGTTGAATTTCTACATATTCCTCAAAATTATTTTCAAAAACTTCATCTGATGTTTGCTTCAAACTTAGCTCCAGACGTTATTTTTATAAATAATTTAAACATTCCTGTTTATGAAAAATATCTTTTAGATTTAAATGATATTGTAAAAAATAAAGAGGATTACTATCCACAAGTTTTGGATACAATGACGTACGAAGATAGACTTTTGGCTATTCCACGTGATGTTTCAACTCTTGTTGTTTTTTACAATAAGGATTTGTTCGATAAAAACAATCTTTCTTATCCAAATGAAAATTGGAATATGACAGAGTTTTTAGATACAGCTAAAAAGCTTACGAACAATGGTATCTATGGCATTTCATTTGAAGAAAACTCTCTATTTTACTTACCTTATATGAGAGCTTTTGGAGGTGGAATTTTATCTCCAACAGGTGAGCAAATAATGAATAGTGAAAATTCTCAAAAAGGTATTCAATACTATTCAGACTTGAGAAACAAATACAACATTGCACCTAAAAAATATCAATCTGCTTCTGAAACAATGGCACAAATGTTTATTAACGGTAGACTTGCGATGCATTTGTCAGGTCGTTGGCTTGTACCTAAATATAGAGAAGATATCAAATTTGATTGGGATATAGTTAATTTTCCTAATATAAACGAAAAAAGTTCTGTGACTTTGGACTCTTCAGGTTATGCAATTACGAAATCTTCTAAACATAAAGAGGATGCTGTAAAATTGGTTGAATTTTTATCTTCTGATAAAGCTATTCAAAAATTTACAACAACTGGTTTGATTGTGCCTGCAAGAATTGATACTATTAATTCACAGGCTTTTTTGGATAACAAAAAGCCTAAAAATTCAAAAGTATTTATTGAGGTTATAAAAAATTCTGAAAAAACACCTGTAAATAAGCATTACAAAGAAATAACAGACAAATTAGATGAACAACTAAATTATAGTTTTAATGAATAAAACTAAGCTGCAATATTTAATCTGTGTGGTTTGTGGTGTGGCTTATTAGGTTTATTTGGCTTTTGTGGTTTTTCAGCTTTTGTTGGTCTTTTGTCCTCTTTTGGTTTTAAAGCTGAAGTATCATAAGTCAAAGAACCTTTTGATTGTTCTTTAAGCGCACCTTTTACAGCGTTAGGGTAATTGTCTAGTTCTTTATCTAGTTCACCGTTGTTGATTTTTTCAATAACTTCATCCATGTATTTTTGAGTATTTTCTTTCATTTCAGGATGGGCCTCAACCCAGTCGTGCAACGAAACATCACCACGAGTGTGATTGCATTCACCACATTCTAGTAAATAGTTTTCAACTCTATCTCTACCACCGTTAGCTTGTGGTTTTACGTGCTCAATTGTACCTACTGATAGTTTTAATAATCTTGCACCAACCTTGCTTGATGATTGTCCTGCATATTTTACAATAAATGCATCTGTACTGTTTTTAGATGTTGGTAAACTGTCTGCTAATTTTTGAAGTTGATTATATTTTTCTTCATCTCCAATTTTTGATTTTGAATCTTTAATGTCTGCAATTACTGATTTTCTTACATTTTTCATTGCTTCTTCAGTTTCAGTTGGTAGTTTTGCATAATTTTCTGTTAATTTTGCAAGATTTTCTCTTACTTCTGGATTAATTGTTTTAGCAACTTCATTTATTTGTTCAAAAGTCTTCAATTGACTTTCTTTACAAGCTTTTATAGATTCAACTCTATTTTCTTGCATAAAGTTTTGGAGAGTTTTCTTAGGATTTTCTTTTTCCCATGCTTCAAATCTATTAAATGTACCTTTTTCAGGTTTGTGCATAAATTCTTCGTAAGGTTTAAGCGTTTTTATATAATGTTCTGCTGTATCATTTTTGCCTAAATCCTTTTTAACCTTGTCCATATCGTCATTAGTAAGCATTTTTGTACCACAACAAGGACAAGATACATGACCTAGAGAACGAACTAAGTCTTCTTTTTTTCCTGTAAAGGAAATATTGTTATATAACAAAGCCATCATTGTTGTCGGTTGAGGCAACTTAGGTCTTTGTATAGGGTTAGAAAGCACATTTACTTGTGGTTCAGCTTTCTTAGTAGCTTTTGTTTCTGTTAATCTTGAAAAATTTGGATTGAAGTTAATTATTGGATTTATCATACTGTTTTAAAGTACGTAAAAATATAATTTGCTACTTTTTCTTGATTTATTAACAAATATTAATTACTAATTTAATTTTTTAAGCGCTTTTTCTAATGCCTTTAGCTTTTGTTTGTCTGTACCTAGGCCTGTTAAAAGCATTGAAGATTTTTCGTTAGTTTTTTCATCTTCAATTTTGTTTTCGTAAAGTTTTTCTGATAATTCAAAACCAGTCATGTTTGAATGTTTAATAAGAATTTTTGTAACATCGTTGTAGTCACAAAATTCTACGTTTGGACAATTTTCTTTTAATTCTTTTATATTTTCTATCAATTCATCAATTTTTTTTCTACCTTTTGAAGAATTAAGATAGTTTATATTTTTTTCGATAGAAGCTAAAAGTGGGTATGACGGAGAAGTCGTGTTTATTAATTCAAAAGCCTTGTCACTATCTAAATTTGTATTGTTATGCAAAAGCGCAGTAGGATTTAAGCCTCCTGCAGTTTTGTGTAAAGATTGAACCGTAAAATCTGCTATATTTATAGATGTTTCAGGAAGTTTATCCGAAAATGGATAAAGTGCACCATGTGCTTCGTCCACGATTAAGTAAGTATCTGTTCTTTTGCAAATTTCTTTTATCAGTTTTATGTCAGAAGTTATTCCTTCATAAGTTGGTGAAGTTACAATAATAGCTTTTGGCTTATGTTCTTCTAATAAATCTTTTATGTAATCTATATCAATAGCTTTCGGAATTCCAAAATTTTCGTCCATTTTAACTTCATAAAAAATTGGAGTTGCTCCAGCAAGCTTGATAGCATTTTTGTGGCAAATATGACTATCCTTCCAAACCAAAATTTTGTCATCCTTTTCGACACAAGTCAAAACAGCACATATAATACCACTTGTAGAACCGTTTGTTATAAAATGTGTCCTTTTTGTTTTATAAATTTTGCTTGCTTTTTCTTCAGCTTTTTTTAAAGCCTCTTGAGGATTATGAGCGTCTGTTTCTGAAATATCATATTTATAAAATTGTCTAAATTTAGACAATATAAAAAAGTTTTGGCTATGAGAAGGCGTTGTAAAAAGGTTTACAAAGTTCTTTTTCTTCAATAGTTTGAGCAAACTCATTATTCATTATTCTCCGTATCAACTTTAACTTGCATATCATCTGCAAGTGAAGGTGGAGCAGCCATTCTGGCTTCATGTGCTGCTTGAGCAGCTTGGTCTGCCGCATCTTTTAAGAACTTATTAAGCATTTCTTGGCTTTCTCTTTCTGCCTTATCTTTATTAGGTTTATCAAGGATATATCCTACAACATAACCTAAAATTGCAATAGCAAAACAATATGGCATAATTTCTATTAATGTTCTTGTTACAGTGTCATACGTAATTCCACCATTAAAAGCCATGTGAAATGCACTATAAACAAGCCATGTTATACAAAATAACAAAAGTGAAAAAAATATTCTATGATTTATTCTTGTTATTTTATGTTTATCTTTTTTTGCCATTTTATTTGTTTAAAAGTTCCATATTTTTCTTCATACAATATTGAATTAATATCATCTTATCAATGTTATTTAAGATTAAGAATCTACCTGATAAAATGTAGCTTTCGTCATCTTGTTTTTCAATTCTTATAAGTTGAATTTTGCAAGTAATAGTTTGTTCATCAGAAAGAACAATATCAACATTGTATTCAGTATCAATATTAATGTGATTTTTTGATTTGAACTTCATACCACCTGCAGATAAGTCAAGAGTTTGAATTTCATAAGATATATCATCTCTATACAATTTTGTAGTTTGTAAGAAGGTAATACGTGTGAATTTTCTTCTTTGTAAAAATCTATGTTTGATAGGGTTTGCAACAGTAAGAACGTTGTTTTCCATATCTGATGTATAAGATTCAAAATATAACATGCCGTTTTCTGTTTGAGAGAAAAATTCGCAAATATGGTTAATTTCAATACCTTCTGTTGGATAATTAACTTTCATTTTGAAATCATTTTCAGTTACGTCTACGACTTTGCCAATGTTTGTAAGTTTAAAGTCTTTTGGTACGATAATAACGTCTTGGTCTATTTTTACAAGTTCACGCATGTTATGTAATGCCCTTTCTTATTGTTGATTTTATGTTGTTAAAGTAACTTTTACTGTACCTACAGATTTTGCTTTTACGTTGGTACTGATTTCATTATACCCCATAATTGAAATTTGTGGATACGTTCTTTCGATGAGTCTTCTAAAAGCAAGTCTTATTGGTGATGAACAAAGGATTACAGGTTGTTCACCAGTTTTTGTGATTGCCATTTGAAGTTCTGTATTTAAGCTATCGAGAAGTTTTCTTGTGAATTCAGGATCAAGAGTCAAGCTTTGACCGTCTGGACTTACACCTTTTGCAATTGTGTTTTCTACATCTGGTGATAATGTGATTGCCATTAATTCACCTGTACTTGCAAGATTTTGTTTGCAAATACTTCTTGATAAGGCTTGTCTTACTTGTTCTGTCAAGTAATCAGGATTTTGGCTTATTCTATATTGAATACTTATTGTTTCTAAGATTGATTTTAAATCTCTTACAGGAACTCTTTCTCTTAACAAGTTTTGCATAACAACTTGTATTGTAGAGATAGGAATATCTTTTGTAACGTCATCAACATACGCGTCTGAAACTTCGTTCTTAAGATTGTTGATAAGTTGTTGAACAGCATCTCTTGAAAGAATTTCTGATGCATTTTTCTTGATGATTTCAGTTAAGTGAGTTGAAACAACGGCAGAAGGACTTACAACAGTGTAACCACTTGCTTCTGCATAATCCTTATCTTTTTCATCAATCCACAATGCAGGTAAACCAAATGCTGGTTCAATTGCGCTAATACCTGTAATATTAGGGTTATCAGGAAGCCCTGATGAATTCATAGCCAAACTCTTATCAGGGTAAACTTCACCTGATTCAATACCTACACCTTTCAATTTTATTTGATAAGTGTTTGGTGCAAGTTGAAGATTATCTCTAACTCTAATTGACGGTAGTACAATACCTAAATCTAATGCTGTTTGACGTCTGATTTGCGCAATACGTTCAAGCAAATCACCACCCATATCAACATTCAATAAAGGTACTAGTCGATAGCCTACCTCAATACCAATATCTTCAACATTAAGAAGTTCCATAACGCTTTCTTTAGAAGCCTTTTTGTTACGTTTATTAGAAGCCTTTTTAGCTTTTTCAGCCTTTTCAGCTTCTGCTTTTGCTTCTTCTTCTTTTTTCTTAGTTTCTTCAAATTTATAATAAGCTACAACACCAGAACATGCACCAATTACCATAAATGGAATTGTTGGTAACCCTGGAACTAAGCCTAATAACATCAATAGACCACATATAACACCCAATACTCTTGGGTCTGAGAACAATTCTTTAGTGATATCAGAAGATAATGATGAATCTTGACCTCCTGCACGAGATACAATCAAACCTGTTGATAATGAAATAATTAGGGCAGGTAATTGAGAAATCAAACCATCACCAATTGTTAAAATAGTGTAAGTCTGAGTTGCAGTCATAATATTCATTTTCAACATTGCAACCCCGATAATCAAACCACCAACAATATTAATTACGGTGATAATGATACCTGCTGTGGCATCACCTTTTACGAACTTAGAAGCACCATCCATAGTACCGTAAAAATCCATTTCTCTTTCTAAATTACGTCTTCTTTTTTTAGCTTCTTCTTCACTAATCAATCCTGAATTCAAGTCTGCGTCAATACTTAATTGTTTACCAGGTAAAGAATCCAATGTAAATCTGGCTGATACTTCAGAAATTCTGGTAGCACCACCTGTGATTACCATGAAGTTAACTAAAACCAGAATAACGAAGATTACGGCACCAACAACATAATTACCACCTACTACGAATTCCCCGAAGGCGTTAATTACGTTCCCTGCTTCACCATAAAGCAAAATCAGACGAGTTGTAGAAATGTTCAAACCTAATCTAAACAAGGTTGCAATCAAAAGAATAGTTGGAAAACTTGAAAAATCCAAAGGTTCTTTTGTGTACAAACAAGTTAACATAATAATCAAGGCAAAAGCTAAATTTAATGTTAGTAAAATATCTAATAAAGCAGCAGGAAGTGGTAAAATCATCATGCCAACAATAACTACTAGCCCAATGGCTAGTACTATATCATTGTTTTTTAAAAGCTCTGCTAATTTAGCTTTATTCATTTAATTCTACTTATCTCCTCTGTTATTTTGTCTGTTTGTTTCTAAATACCATTGCCAAGATTTCTGCAACAGCAACGAACATATCTGACGGTATTATACCATCAATTGGTACTAAATTGTACAAGGCTCTTGCAACTGCTCTGTTTTCTACGATAGGTACTTTATTATTTTCAGCGATTTCTCTAATCTTGAAGGCAACAAAATCAACTCCCTTAGCCACAACAATAGGCGCTGGAGCGATTGATTTATCATATTTTAATGCAACTGCGTAGTGAGTAGGGTTTGTTACAACTACATCTGCTGTTGGTACAGCTGACATCATTTTTTGTTGCAATAATTTCATACCTGCAGCTCTGATTCTTGCCTTAATTTTAGGATCTCCATCTATATCCTTCATTTCATCTTTAACTTCTTGCTTTGTCATTTTTAAAGATTTTTCGTATTCCCAGTTTTGGTAGGCTCTATCAAAAATACCCAGAATAATCATTGCAATACACATATCAATAATCATTTGAGTAAGAATAGAACCAATTACAATAAATCCAGTTTGAACATCTGCGCCTAAAATACCATATAATTCGTCAAGTCTTGATTTTACAACACAAAAACCTGTAAAACCTACGATTAAAAGTTTTAGTAATGATTTTGCAAGTTCAACCATCTTCTTTGTATCAAAAAGGTTAAATAATTTCTTCGCACCATCAATAGCTTTTTTAGGTGAAATATTGTCAAATTTAGGTTTAATTTTTTCAATAGCAAAAACTTTACCAACCTGCATTCTGATAACAATTACACCAACAATAAACAAAGCTAAAAACAATGGAACCAATATTTCAGCACAAGAACGAGCGTAAGGAGCAAAGATTGCAATTATATCGTCTGAGCTTATTTCAGCAGGATTAAGATGCGTAAAAGCCATAACCATTGTGGTTTTGAATTTATCAAGGATATAACCAGAAAGCATGCTAATAATACCTACACCAGTTGTAAGAATTAGTGCAGATGATAAATCTCTACTATTGACTATATTACCTTTTTTGCGTTCCTTCTCTCGTCTACGAGGGGTCGCTTTTTCCGTTCTTTCTGCTCCGTCGTTCGCCATTTCCTTCTACAACCTCTCCTAGAATAATACCGATACTGCTGTTAAAGTTTTTTCTAATGCTACTGCTATGTATTCACTCATTGGTCTTACAAAGATTAAACATAGAAGTAATCCGATATATATCTTTAACGGCATTGCTACCATAAATACGTTCATTTGTGGCATCATTTTTGATACAAAACCCATTAATACATCCTTAATAAGAAGTACACCAAAAATTGGTAGAGCTAATCCAACTGCAACGCTGAACATTTGTCCCATTAAGTACATACATTCTTGAACGATTTTTCCATTTATAAAAAATCCATATCCAACAGGCACACTTGTAAAACTGTTATATACAGCTGAAAATAACCATTGATGAGCATTTAGGGAAATAAATATCATCGCTGTAAGTAGAGTATAAGCTTGTGTAATAACAGGTGAAGATGTCCCTGTTGTAGGGTTTAGTGCTTGTGATACTGATAATGACATTTGTATTGCAAACAAGTTTGCTGCCATATCAACTGCTATAAATATTAAGTTTGTGCAAAAACCAATTAAGTATCCAATGAAAAATTCTTTTAATAAAATTACGAATAATTCTGGCATGACTGTAGGCATTACAAAGTTGCTTGTTGCGTGAACAAAGGGGAACATAATAAAAGCAACTATTGCACATAACCAGATTTTTACTTGATAAGGAATTGGATAAGTTGAAAATAAAGGTGCAGAAGCAAGCAATCCACTAATTCTAGTGAAAACAGCAATAAATAAAATTATTTTTACTGGTGTAAAGATTGCTAATAAGCTTGTGTCCATCTATTTATCCTAATTTAACCCTTAATTAATTCTGGTATCATATCGTAAAATTCGTTTATTGATGTAATAAAAACGCTTGTTAACCAAGGTAGTAAAACAATCAACGCTAAAATCCCTGCAATAATTTTTGGTACAAATGTTAGAGTTGATTCTTGAATTTGTGTAACTGTTTGAAAAATACTAATAATCAAACCAACTGCCATACCAACAAGTAGAATTGGTGATACCATTTCTAAAGTTACGACAAATGTTTTTTGTAATAAGTTTATAATTATATCCATTCTTTATTTATCCTTAATGTATTACTGCGAATCCCTCAACCAGAGATTTAACTATCAAATACCAGCCATCAATCATTACAAACATAATAAGTTTGAAAGGTAATGCAATCATTGTTGGTGGTAAGAACATCATACCCATTGCAACAAGTACACTTGAAATTACAATGTCTATAACTAAAAATGGTAGATAAATTACAAAACCAATTTTGAAAGCTGTTTTTAACTCACTCAAAATGAATGATGGTATTAGAACGTAAGTTGGAACATCGTCCATGTTTCTTGGTTTTTCTATTTTTGCCATTTTTACAAATAATGCTAATTCTTTTTCATCAGTTTGAGAAAACATAAAATCTCTAACTGGTACAAGAGCCTTGTCTAAAGCTGCTTGTTGAGTGATTTGATTTTTCATATAAGGTTGAATTGCTGTATCGTTAATCTTATTGATAGTTGGTGACATTACAAAGAAAGTCAAAATAAGTGCTAAACTTATCAAAACTTGGTTGGGAGGTAATGAACCAACCCCAATAGCTTGTCTTGTAATGGCAAGAACGATTACAATTCTGACAAACGCTGTTGTCATAATAAAAATACTTGGTGCTAATGTTAAAATTGTCAACCAAATAAGGATTTGGATACCATTAGAAAAATCTTGTGGTGTTTGTGCTGTTTGCATTCCAATATTGATATTTGGAAAACTTAATGCTGCATGTGCTTGTGGTACAAAAGTCAATAAAGACAAGCATAGTAGCATTATTTTATGTGCTATATTTTTTCTCATTTTCTTCTACCTACGATTTGTGATATATTTCCCCACAAATATTTTACACTATATCCAAAATCTAGGCTATTTCTTAACTTATCGCAACAAAAAAGAGCCAAACTATTAATTTGACTCTTTTTTAATAATTATTTAAATTTTGTCATTCCGAACTTGTTTCGGAATCTTGACTGGTTTTATAAGTTCCGTCGAGGTCCTGAATCAAGTTCAGGACGACAATTTGTTTACTTACGCATTTTCTACAGCGTAAACACTAACTTGTTTTCTATCACGTCTGTGTGGTTCGAATTTAACAACACCGTCGATTAATGCAAATAATGTATCATCTTTACCGATACCTACATTGTTACCTGGGTGGAATTTTGTTCCTCTTTGTCTAACGATGATGTTACCAGTTTTAACAGCTTCGCCACCATAGATTTTTACGCCTAAACGTTGAGCTTCTGAATCACGTCCGTTACGTGTAGAACCCATCCCTTTCTTATGTGCCATTTTTATACCTGCTTTCTAATTATTATTGTCTTACTTAACTTTTATAATTCGTTGTTTAGTCTTTGACCTTACAACTAGCACTTATTACTAAGCTTCTTCTGTAGTAGCTTCTTCTTTAGCTTTTTTAGAAGCTGTTGTTCTGATTTTTGAAATCATAACTCTAGTAAATTCTTGTCTGTGTCCTTGTTTTTTTCTGTAACCTTTTTTAGGTCTTTGTTTGAACACGATAATTTTTTTAGCTTTGCCTTGTAACATGATTGTTCCTTCAGCACTAGCATTTTTTACGTATGGTTGACCAACTTTTGATTTTTTACCGTTTACAACCATTACAACTTTATCAAATACAACTTTTGTATCTTTTTCACCTTCAAGAAGTTCTACGTCTACGTAACGACCTTCTTCTACTTGGTATTGTTTTCCACCTGTTTCTACGATTGCGTACATTACTTTGTCCTTTCAATTTGAGGAATCGTATCCTTTCGGATTTTTACAACGATTTACCTATCTCATACTTTCTTTTCTCCATGATATAGGCTAAAACCTTGGTGTCAAGTATTTAGCCAAAAATTCTTTTCCAAAAATTCTTTTTGTCGTTTTCCAATTGTTCAATTCTTCTTGCCAATTTTTTATTATCGTTTAGAAGTTCGTCAATTTTTTGAGATAAAATTTCATTATCTTTTTTGTAAGAACCAGCTTCTATCAAAGATTCAGCAAATTCCGAATTGCCAATGTGTGATTTTATATCTTCTGCTATTTTTGTTGAAACTGCTGTTGCAAGCATATCAATAGCTTGGCTTGTCATATTTAGTGGAACATTTCTAACTTCTGGAATAATAGATGTTCCTTCAGTTTGTTGTTCAAATTTTTTATTTTCTTCTTCAGTATCTTTCGGCGATTTGTGAATACGATATGAAATTTGTTCTTTGTTATATCCTTGAGATTTTAGACTTATACCTTTTTTAATTTTTGCGATTGAGGTTTCGTCAAAAAACTCTACGCCTTCCATATTTTCATAAATAGCATCAATTTGCCATTCTTTTATGAAAGTGTCAAGTGCATTCATATCAATGTAGTAATTATCTGAATTTAATTTTTTTAGTATGTCTTCTTTTGTGAACATATTCCGACTTTCTTATTAATTTTATCTTTTTAAGTGTCGTTCGATATCACGATTTTGAGTCTTTTTCGCTAAATCTTCTCGTTTATCGTATAGTTTTTTACCTTTGCAAAGTGCTATTTCTACCTTTGCTTTACCTTTTGTTAAAAATACTTCCAGAGGAACGACTGTGTAATTTTCTTTTTTTATCTTACCGAACATTTTTAGAATTTCTTTTTTTTGTAAAAGAAGTTTTCTAACTCTTTCAGGGTCGTGGTTAAAACGATTTCCTTGTTCGTATGGTGATATGTGACAATTATATAAAAAAACTTCATTATTTTCAACTTTGCAGAAACTATCTTTTAAATTTATTGCACCTTTACGAATAGACTTGATTTCAGTACCAGTCAACACAATCCCTGCAACATACTTTTCAAAGACTAAATAGTCATGAAAAGCTTTTCTGTTGGTTAAAATAACTTTTTTGCCACTTGTCTTTTGTTCCATAACATGTATTTTAAACCAAACTAAAATCCATGCAAATACTAATTTTTACAAAATTTCCCTTGCCAAGAATCACGGCGAATAAGTTCGTCATCAATTCTGTTTAAAACTTCAAACTTTTTTTGTATCCATCTTGGTGCAATCATATTTCTTATTAATCCATTACCTGCAAGACGGTGGATTGTAGTATGTTGTGGAAGAATTTCTAAAATATCGCAAACAAGTTTTATATATTCTTTTTCTTCCATTAAAGAAAATTCGTTATTTGCGTACATTTTTTCTAACTGTGTTCCTTGAAGGACAACAAGTTGATGAATTTTTATACCGTCAACATCCAAATCTGCTAGTGCTTGAGCTGTTTCCATTGTTTCTTCTGGAGTTTCAAAACAATCTAAAATAACATGTACACAAGTATTTATGCCATATTTTTTTGTTTTTTCGTAAGCTCTCAAAAAACAGTCGTAATCGTGACCTCGATTAATTTTTTTCAAGGTCTTATTATGGATTGATTGTAAACCGTACTCAATCCAAGTTTCGTAGTCATCCTTAAAACCTGCAATGAGTTTTAATTTGTCATCATCAACACAATCAGGTCGTGTGCCTATTGAAATCCCCACGATATCAGGGTGATATAGCGCACTTGTGTAAATTTTTTCAAGCTCATTTACTGGTTTATAGGTATTTGTGTAAGCTTGGAAATATGACATATATTTTGTAGACTTAAATTTTTCATGAAGATGCACAATACTTTTTTCAATTTGTTCTTCTATTGGTGAAAATTTAAGTTGTGGTTGAGAAAAACTTCCGTCGCCATCACAAAAAATACAGCCCTTGTCAGAAAGACTTCCGTCACGACAAGGACATGTAAACCCTGCATCAAGAGTAATTTTATACACTTTGGCATTAAATTTCTCTTTTAAGTATGCACTAAATTGATTATATCTTTTATTGTTTATGTTAAGACTAAGAGTGTTGTTCATCTTCTGGTCTTACTGGATAAACATAGTGTTCTCCACAGTTAGGACAAACAACTTCTTGTTGTTTACCGTCTTCTGTAACTGCTACTTCAAATAATGTTTTACAACCTGATTGAACACATCTGATTGCCCAAGTTGGTCTTATTAATCTTGCCATATATTTTTCTCCTTTTGTTTATATACAAAAATATAACATGGTTAAAAATTTTTGTAAAATTGTAAACTAGTCACAAATTTTATCTGTAAGTTTTATTATGTGCCAGCCAAATTGTGTTTTAATGGGTTCTGAAATTTCACCTTTTTTCATAGAGAAAGCTTTTTCTTCGAAAGGTTTAACCATTTGTCCTCTACGGAAATAGTTTAAATCTCCACCAGTTCTACCAGAAGGGCATAGTGAATAACGGTTAGCAAGAGCTTCAAAACTTGCACCTTTGCTTAGATAAAATTCTAATTGATCAGCTTCAGCCTTTGTTTTTACTAAGATATGACTTGCTCTTACCATTGGGCAATATTCAGCGTTTGCTGGTAATGTTAGAATTGCAAAAATTGCAAATAATATAACAAATAATTTTTTCATCTATAGTTCCTCAAATTTTTTAATAATACCTTTTAAACAGATTTTAATGTGTGCATAATTCAAACCACCTTGCATATAAACGGCATAAGGAGGTCTGATTGGACCGTCAGCAGAAAGTTCAATTGTTGATCCTTCAATAAATGTTCCACCTGCCATGATAACCTCATCCACATATCCTGGAATAAGTTCAGGAATTGGAGTTACGTAACCATTGATTGGTGAAAGTGACTGAATTGTTTTACAGAATTCTATCAATGGTTCAGGGGCGTTGAAGGTAATAATTTGGATAATATCTGTTCTTGGTGCGTCATATTTTGGAGAAGAGATAAATCCCATATCTTCAAATATTTTGGCAGCTAGAATCATACCTTTTATTACATCTGCAACGATTGATGGCGCCATAAACAAACCTTGAAAGATTAGTCTATGTTGGTTTAACATTGCACCTGATTCAGAGCCAACCCCTGGAGCTGTAAGTCTTATGGCAGAAGCTTCTACAAGTTCTTCTTTCCCTGCAATATATCCACCACATTCTACGAGTCCACCCCCTGGGTTTTTGATTAGAGAACCACCGATTAGGTCAGCACCAACCTCGATAGGTTCTTTTTCTTCTGCAAATTCTCCATAACAGTTATCTACAAAGCAGATACAGTTTGGATTTTTAGCTTTTACAGTTTTTATAATTTTTTCAATTACCTCAATGGTCAAAGATTTTCTAGTATCGTAACCACGAGAGCGTTGAATAAGTACCATTGTAGTTGTTTCATCAACTTTTTTTTCAAGTGTTTCGAAATCAATGTCATCATCGTTTAGTAAAGGTACTTCGTCATAAATTATACCGTTTCCTATTAAAGAATTTTTCTTTGCAAGTTCATCGCCTGTTAGACCAACTACTTGACGCATTGTGTCATAAGGAGTTCCTGCAACTGCAAGAAGTTTATCTCCGTAGTGAAGATTTCCAAACAATGCACATGCAAGAGTGTGAGTTCCTGTTGCAAAATGAGTTCTAACGATAGCTTTTTCAGCTTTAAAAACTTGTGCATAAACTTTGTCTAAAACTTCACGACCAAGGTCGTCATGACCGTAGCCTGAAACTGTATAGAAATGTTCTGGTGCTACGTGGTTATCAACAAAAGCTTTAAGAACTTTTTCTTGGTTAAAATCTCTTATTTCTTCTATTTTTTCAAACTGAGACGCTAGAAGTTTTTCAGCCTCTTTAATAATTTCTGTTGCATTTTTCATAATATGTTAATGATATTGCAAGAAAAGGTTATCGTCAAATAACAATATTCATTTTTAATTGTTGAGAGTGCATCATACGATTAAAATTTTTAAAACAGAAATGTAAGACTTAAAACATATTAGATTAAGTTCAATTCCGATGTTGATTTTTTCGCAATAAAAAAAAGACCTCATAGAGGTCTTTTTTAAAATGGTGCCGCAACGACGGACGTTTTGAGCAAGCGAAGCGTAGCTCGAAACATGTTAGATTAGGTTCAATTCCGTTATTAATTTTTACAATAAAAAAAGACCTCATAGAGGTCTTTTTTAAAATGGTGCCGCAACTCGGAATTGAACCAAGGACACAGGGATTTTCAGT
>SAMEA104315433__coassemble_94_pt1 | contig 49364 bp, 57 predicted proteins | sample SAMEA104315433__metabat2_high_PE_030 | metagenome-assembled genome bin SAMEA104315433 (sample SAMEA104315433) | gut metagenome | biome: Monkey gut; feature: monkey-associated habitat; material: faeces | place: China | collected 2013 | reverse complement strand
ACCGAAATTTTAAAGTTTCAAGCAAAGCTTTCAACTAAAAATTTCTCCTCTCCCCAATTTTGCTATTGCAAAATGTGGCGAGGTTTTATTTTTTTACCCTCTCCCAATACTGGGAGAGAGGATTGTTGCCAGAGAGCGAAGTGCTTTTGCGAAGCAAAACACGAAGACTCGTTTATCGGCAACAACCAAGCAGGGCTTGGTTGAGAGTTCACATAACAAACAGAGGCGCTGAGCTAAAGCTCAGCGCCTCTGTTTAATAATTTATTTGTTACTTGTTTCGGATTATTCGGTTGTCGCGAGAGTAACGTCTCGCTCCACCTTACGGGCTGGGTTCGCTAACGCTCACACGGCGCCCTATCGAAAATCCGACTAAATAAGTTGCAACGCAATTTGTGGAGTTTGGTTAGCAGTTGCTAACAAGCTTGCAGCTGATTGTTGTAAGATTTGATTCTTTACGTAGTTTGAAGATTCTTCTGCGATATCAGCATCTTTAATCAATGAAACAGCATCTGTTAAGTTTGTTTCCATTGTTTTTGCTACATCTACTGCTGAATTAATTCTTTGCATTGCCGCACCAAGTTCAGTCTTTCTTGTTGTAACTTCTGCGATTGCAGAATCGATGTTATCTAAGAATTTTTGTGCAAAACTATCACTTGAATAAATCCAACTCATCATACTATCAATAACTTGATTTTCCTCTTCTGTTGTACCTGTATTCATTGCAACTGCATCATCAGATTTTAAGCTAAGAGTAAATTCAGTGATATCATCTGATGGATCAGCAGCTGTACCAGCATTATCAACATAAGGATCTTGTCTTTTTAATCTTGCTAATAAATCAGCATCCCCATTTGCAAATTCACAATCGTCATAACTTTTTGGATTTGTTACACCATTTTTAAATTTTGGATGATATACACTATCATCTGTGCCATCTTTTTCAACTCTAATAAAGTCATTATTTACTTTTGCATAGATATTACCAGCGTTATCTGGATCTTCATATAATGTAGTACTTACATTAAAGTTGTATTTATGTTTGTCATCATCTTTTGCTGCATCACCATAAATATCTAATAATTTTGTTGCTGCAGTTGAAGAGAAAATTTCTTTATCAAGGCTGATGATACTATCTTTATTACTTTCAATACCAACTTGAAGATTAATGTCATCACAACTTCCGTCTAAAACTTTTTTACCATTAAATTCTGCTGTATTTGACATACGAGTAATTTCTCTAAGTCTTGCACCAACCTCAGATTTAATAGCTGTCATTGCGTCTGTACCATAAGTACCGTTGGCAGCTTGTTCTGTTAAATCTCTGATACGTTGCATGTTTGATTGAATAACATCAAGAGTACCTTCTGTTGTTTGAAGTAATGATGTACCCATTTGTGCGTTGTCTTGTGCAACACTTAATGAACTGATTTTGTAATCTAATTTTGTTGCTACAGCTGAACCTGCTGCATCGTCTTTTGCTGAGTTAATTCTCAAACCTGTTGACATACGTTGCATTGCTGTGTTCATTTTGTCTGAAGCATTGTTTAAACATTTTTGAGCTACCAATGATGGAATATTGGTATTTACAGTAATTGCCATTTCCTCTTTCCCTATCTTTTTATAATACGTCTGTTATATTTTTTTTACAGACTTAAGTATAGGTTATATTCTGGTATCTAACATCATACATTTAGAGGAGATTTGGATTTTTTATTAAAGTTTTTAAATTATCGAACTTTTATACCATAAAGCAATCCACTATTGCCTTTTGTGTTGTGATAATAAATTTTATATTTATTTTTTATATCTTTTTGATAAGTATTTTTTGCTCCATTCGGTAAAAAGAACCAAACTTTTGCTCCTTTTTTTAAATATTGTGGACTTTCTATAAATTCTTTATTTTGTATTTCGTAAATTTGTTTATAGTATAAATAATCACTATTTGAGGCTTGATTTACAAAAACCACATCACCTTTTTTGATGTTTCTTTTTAAATATTCAGTCATTTCCCTAGGTGTTGAATTATTTTTATAATAATTATTTTTAACAATTGCCTGATATGTGCTTTCCAATTGAGGATATGAACCATATAAAAATACTGCAAGTAAAATATATCCCACAAAATTTCTTATATCTACAGGTTTTACGGCAAGTAAAATTGCAATTGGTATTAAAAATAAAATTAATCTTCCTGAAAATGGATATAGTTGAAAAGCCGAAGTTACAATAACCAAAACCAAAGTCAAAATAGAAAACAATGCGAATTTACTTCTTTCATAAAAATATACTATTAATCCAATTAACATTAATATTGGTAAAATGTATTCTGGTGAAAATATAAAACTATTTGCATTTTGGAAAACTTTTAAATAATTATCCAAATTTATAAATTCTTCATTCCAGTAAGCAGTCATTCCACGGCTTTGCGCATCAAAAACCTTCTGAAAATAATAAAAATAAAAACCTAGTCCACTAACTAGTATTGGTAAAAAGAATTTTAATTTTTCTTTTATATCATAATGTCTGCTAAAGATTATTAGCAATACAATAGAGCATATTAAAAATGCTGTTGGAAATGAAAACCAAATGAAAGATGCTAAAATTATTGAGTATAAAAACAGACTTTCTTTATTTAAGTATTGATATATATATATTGTAAAAATACAAAACAGAACGTCAGTGCTATATGGCTTGAATTCGGCAGAGTAGTAATACAATGGAAAACTTATTGCAAAAAGCAAAGATGCGCAAAGAATTGCTTTTTTTGTGCTAAACAAGGTTTTGCTTAAAAAATAAAACATAAACATTGATAAAATACTTGAGATAAAAGGAACTATTCTAAAGATTAATTCAGCTGTACCTAAATATTTTACAATTATTTTTGTATAAACTAAAAACATTGGTGGTGCGACTTGCAAAAATCTAAGAGGTTTGAATAAATCAAGATAATCTCTATTTACAATATTCCATGCAAGTGCACATTCATCATGCCAAAAAGATTGGTTTGTTAAATAAACTCTTGTTCTAAGATATATTCCTAGAATAAAAATCAATGCTAATAATATGTATGGCAATTTTTGTAAAATCGTTTTCGCTTTTTCCATACGCTGATTATATCACAATGGAAAAGACTAATTAATCTTTGATTGTAAATAAATTTTGGATTGATTAGTCATTACATTCCTTGCAATGATATAAAGACGTCATTGCGAACGATAATGAAGCAATCCAAAAGTACCCTCACCGAAATTTTATAGTTTCAAGCATAGCTTTCAAATAAAAATTTCTCCTCTCCCCTATTTTTGCATAAGCAAAAATGTGGCGAGGAGTAGTTTTATTCACTAATATACCAATTATAGAAATCTGTTATGCCTTGTTCTAAATCAATTTTAGGTTGCCAACCAAGTTCTTTGATATGAGTTGCATCCATCATTTTTCTTGGAGTTCCGTTTGGTTTTGTTTTGTCATAAACAATTTCACCTTCAAAACCTACAACACGTTTAACGATTTCAAACAAGTCTTGCAATTGAATATCGTCACCTTTAGTAATATTTACAAGTTCGCCTACTTCATCATAATCCTTGTTCATAAGTAGATAAACACAAGCATCTGCCAAGTCATCAGAACACATCATTTCACGATAGACAGAACCATCACCCCAAAGTACGACTTTATCTCTGTATGCTCCTAGTTCGTTCAAAATTTCTTCTAAGTTGTCATCCGTCAATTTTTCATCTAAGCCCCAACCTAGTTTATATCTGTGAACATCCTTCTTTATTGCTTCAAAATCATTGTTTCTCAACAATTTTGCCAAATAAAATCTTCTTAATATCATTGGTAACAAGTGAGCTGTTTCCATATTGAAGTTGTCACCTATACCGTATTGATTTGTTGGCATACCTGAAATAAAGTTTGTTCCGTATTGTTGGTTATAATATCTACACAATTTTATGATAGAAATTTTTGCCAAAGCATAAGCTTCATTTGTTTTTTCAAGTTCTGAAGTTAAAAGACAATCTTCCTTCATAGGTTGTGGAGCTAATCTTGGATAAATACAAGAAGAACCAAGATTTAAAAGTTTTTTAACTCCGTATTTGTATGAAGAATGTACAATATTCGTACCAATCATAAGATTTTGGTAAATAAATTCTGCTGGATATTTAGAATTTGCCATAATACCACCAACTTTAGCTGCTGCAAGTATTACGTATTCAGGTTTTTCTTTTGCAAAAAATTCATCAACAGCTTGTTGATTACATAAATCAAGTTCAGAGTGTGTTCTTGTAATTATATTTGTAAATCCTTCTTTTACTAAGCGTCTATAAATAGCACTACCTACTAATCCTCTATGACCTGTTAAAAATATTTTTGAATCTTTTTCCATTATCCTATGCCTCAATTTACTATATTTTAAAGGGCAAAGCTGTGCTTTGCCCTTATCTAATTTTATACCTCTTGTGGAACAAGAACTTGATATCCGTGTTCTCTTAATGTTTTTTCTTTCTTAGCCAATTCTAAATCTGAATCAACCATCTCGTTTACAAGTGCTTGTAAATCATAAGTTGGTTTCCAGCCTAATTCGTTTCTTGCTTTTGTGCTGTCACCTAAAAGTAAATCTACTTCTGCAGGACGGAAGTAACGTGGATCAACTTCGATTAATGTTTTGCCAGTTGCTTTGTCGATACCTTTTTCATCAACGCCTGCGCCTACAAATTCTAATTCAATGCCAAGTCTTTCAAATGCCATACGGCAGAAATCTCTGATTGAAGTAGTTACACCTGTTGCAAGTACGTAATTGTCAGGGTGGTCTTGTTGCAAGATTCTCCACATACCTTCTACGTAGTCTTTTGCATGTCCCCAGTCACGTTTTGAATCAAGGTTACCTAAGTATAGTTTATCTTGTAAGCCTACTTTGATTTTTGTTGCTGCCATTGTAATCTTACGAGTTACGAATGTTTCACCTCTTCTTGGTGATTCGTGGTTAAACAAGATACCGTTTGATGCAAAGATACCAAAACTTTCTCTATAGTTTACGCAAATCCAGTAAGCATACAGTTTTGCTACTGCATAAGGTGAACGTGGATAGAATGGTGTTGTTTCTTTTTGAATAGGTTCTTGGATTAAACCGAATAATTCTGATGTTGAAGCTTGATAAAATTTTGTTTTATTTTCAAGTTTGTTCATTCTAATAGCTTCTAAAAGTCTTAATGTACCTAGCGCATCGCAATCAGCTGTGTATTCAGGACAATCCCAAGATACTTTTACGTGTGATTGAGCAGCTAAGTTATAGATTTCATCAGGTTCAATGTCGTGAACTAATTTTGTTAAGTTTGAAGAATCTGATAAATCGCCATAATGCAAGATTAACTTTGCATCTTTATCGTGAATATCTTGATATAAATGGTCAATTCTTGAAGTATTAAAAGAAGATGCACGTCTTTTGATACCATGGACTTCATAACCTTTATATAATAAAAGTTCTGCTAAATATGAACCGTCTTGACCTGTAATACCTGTTATCAATGCCTTTTTCATTAAATTCTCCTTGAGTTATTTATTATAATTTATATCATAGCATAATAAATTTTATTTTCTTTCCCAGCTAACATTGTTTTTGACAACTTTTGCTGGAGCTCCTGCTAAAATCGTATTTTCTTCAGTAAATTTCTTTGTGACAATCGCTCTAAAAGCAACAGTTGTATTATTAGGAACTTCAGAACCCTTTAGAACTGTTACTTCTTGTCCTAACCAAACATGATTACCTATTTTTATATCTTTATCTTCATTAATAATTTCACCTGTTTCAAGTGATTTAATTTTGTGACCGTCGCAAGTTCTTATTGTAATTCCTTTTGCACACATGCAATCATCACCAATTTCTATTTTATTATTTTCTTTTTTATGGAATAAAATGTAACCACTATTTATACCAAAATCTTTACCAATAATAAGTTGAGAACCTTTAGCTTCTGACATAACTTCAAGATTTTTAATAATATCAAAAGACGACTTTATACTAATTAAAGAATTATCAGCAAAAGTAAACTTGCATTTTACAAAATGTGGGATTGGTTCATATAGTTTAAAAACAGCATTTGAACCGTGAAATTTAATTTTAACTCCGTTTACAGAGTTGATTTGTTTTTCTGTTCCGTCTTTTTTTACTAAAATAATTTTATTATTGCCACCAAACGGCAGTACAAAATTCATTTTTATTCCAAAAATTTTTATAAAAAATCTTCTATTTTCTTTTTTTGATTCAAATAAACTCATACAAATATTTTAGCATAAAAATCTAAATAGCCTTAATTTTCAGAAATTTCTTTCAAAATTTCTTTAGCTTTTTTAGGTGGATATTCCCAGTATTTTGATTCATTAATTTGTTTTATTTTCTCTTCATTAAATCGCATTTTAATAATTTTTGCAGGACTACCTGCAACAACAGCAAAATCTGGAACATCTCTATTTACAAATGAATTAGCACCAATGATTGCGCCGTTACCAATTTTCACACCACGTCTTACAATAGCATCAACGCCTATCCAAACATCATTTCCAATAGTACAATCGTCTTTTGTTAGTCCTTTATAATCATTTGTTGAGATTGATAAATGCCCTGAAGTAGAAATTTCATTCATATTATGTTCTCCAGGACCAATAGTTACGTTATTGCCTATAGAACAATATCTCCCAATAACAGCACGAGTTATAGTAGTATGATTACCAACGTATGTATAATCTCCCAAAACAGTGTTATTATCAATATCTGCTGTTTTTGAAACCTTTATCTTTTTATCGATTGCATAAAATCTTACAGGTTTTCCTCTTAGTTTATCTATTATTTTTTGAAATAAGCTTGTTGACATAATTTCCTCATTTTAATTTCTTTAATTTTATTTTTATTCCTAATAGAATTAGAATTTTTGCATTTAATTGACCGTCGTTTGTAATTGTAAAAACATTTTTTAGGATTGGTCTTACAAAATTTTTAATTTTATCACTTAAATTTGTTTTAAAGATTTCCACTTCAAAACCTTGATTTTCAATCTCTTTTTTTACAAATTTGCACAAATCTTTCACCCAAATTTTAGATTTTTTTGTTTGTAATTCAGGCTTGAACCAGTCTGAAAAATCTTTGTATGGATGAAGATTTGAATATATTTCAACATTTTCTATCGTATTTTCAATATTTCTAAAAGTAGACCAAACTAATAATTTAAAAGGTTTTTCACCTCTTAAATCTTTTAAAACATAATACAATTCTTTAATCTCATCACAGCCTGAAGTTTCATCAAGATTATGCACAAAAAACAAGAATTTATCAGAATTTAAAACTTCTTTAAAATTATCAATTCTAGGTTGATAGCGTTCTTTTAGTTTTTCAAAATCATTTTCTTTAAATGCTCCGTCGTGATTAAAAACTATGTCGTATTTTTTATTTTGCCAATAATTCAATCCAAAAGGTTCATAAAAACCGTATTCAATATTTTCAAAATAATCAGCAAAATTTGATTTTAAAATTTGTATCAAACCTTTTGTATGGTGAATTGTAAGGTCAAAAACCATACTTTTTCTGCCATGTTTTTTATCAGAAATTAATTCATTTTTTGTTAAATAAGTTCTTGGCTGACAATTCCACCCTAGCGAGATTATTTCGTAATCCATTTACTTATTCTCCAAAATATACCAATTTTCTGGAATAATATCGGAATTTGATTTAAAATTTGCTTGCCAATATTCTGGAGCAATAACAATTTTTTCAGAATTTTCGTTTAAAAATGCGCCCCACCATGAAAAACTGCTATTTGCAATAATATTGTGATTACAATTTTTCATTAACTCTAAATCAAACCAACCGTGTTTACCTGAATTTATGTCAACTACTACTGTTTTACAGTCAAAATTGGTATTTTTTTTAACCCATATTGGGTCATCAGAAAAAATGAATAATGTGAAATCTTCTTTTATTTTTTCTTTCATTAATTTTACGGCATTTTTGTAATAATCCATACTGCAAGAGCCATAAATCTTTTGATTTCTTGCTTTTAAGTAATCCCCACGTCTAAAATGCATTGATACAGATGTACCTGATTTAATTTGCTCAAGCATTTTTTTGTTTTTAGAATTCAATTTGAAAGTTAATTTAAAGTCTTTTCTTAAGTCTTCAACAACATCTTCAAAGTATTTGTATGATTGAAAATATCCATCAATATATGCAGGAGGTTTGATTTCAAACAGATTTTCTTCAAAAGATGAAAAATCCTTTTGTACGTATTCAGGTCTTGTATTTTTGATTTTTACTAGCTTATTTCTTAATTTTCTTATAAAAATTATTTTCTTTAAAATCTTTTTATACAAAGGTTTTTCAATAGTTTTAATATAATGAGAAAGTTCAAAACATTTTAGTTTAAAAGTTTCTTCTGAATCATCAAATATAACTTCATAGCCCGTTTTTGCTTCAAAAGCTTTACCAAACGCCCATTCAAACATTTGATTTGCTTGACGTCCTTTCATATTGATAAATACAGCGTTATCATAAGTTCTTTTTTTATAAATTGGTAAAACACCTAACAATAAATGTGTTTCTGACTTCAAGCTTTCATTTATTGTGTAAATAGGAAGCTTGCCTATTTTTAATTCCTTCTTCATTGCTGTAAAATATCCATCTGGAAGTTTGATATTTTCTGCTTTTGCAAAATGTAGAGTATCTCTTTTTGCTCTAATTTTGTCTTCAACGAGCTTTTTATCTTGTCTACGTCTTACAATTGATACAGGATTTACCATATAGTAATAGTTGATTTCTGGAACTCCGACTACTTTGTTTGCAAAATGAACAGCTTTTGCAACAAAAAGTTTGTCTTCATAATACATTCCTTCAACAAAATCTAATCCAACTTTATCAAAATAAGTTTTTCTATAAATTTTGTTCCAAATGCTTGGCATTTCAACAACTTTACAACTAAAGAATTTATCAGCATCTTCTGTTGAAATCTTTTCCTCATCTATTTTTAATCTAAATTTTTCTTTATTTGGATATTTTCTGATTATACTTGAATAAGCAATATCAGCGTCATTTTTAATCGCTGAATTGTATAATTTTTCGTAAAAATTTAAATCAACATAATCATCAGAATCAACAAAACCAATAAATTCACCTGTTGCAAGTTTTAAACCTTCATTACGAGCAGCAGAAACACCCTTAAAACCTTCAAGTTCAACAACTTTGATACAGCTATCTTTTTGTGCGTATTCTTTACAAATTTCTAAAGATTTGTCAGAACATTTATCATCAACTAAAATTATTTCGATATTCGATAAAGTCTGATTAACAAGAGAGTCAAGACATCTTGCTAAAAATTTTTCAACATTAAAAACTGGTGAAACTATTGAAATTTTTGGTCTGTTATTTTCCATAAGCTTATTATAATCTAAATCTCCAATAATTTATACACATTTTCTAAAACATATTCTGGACTAGGAGAAAGTGTGCATTTGTTTCTGTTTGATTTTAGAGGGCATTTTCTTTTGTGACAAGGTTTACAAACTTCGTTTTGAAGTGCCACATACTTGTTTTCGTCACCTAAAGGCGCATAAAAACTTTTTGGTGTAGCACAAAAGATTGAAAGAATTTTAGGTTTTTGTGTTGCCCAAGCAAGATGAGTACTTCCACTATCTAGCGAAAGTAGTAAATCACCTTTTTCAAAAACAGCTCTCAATTCTTCAAGATTTGTTTTTCCACAAAGATTTATTCCAACACCTTTTGAAATATATTCACAAAGTTCATTATCTTGAGCCATGCCTGTAAAAACGAGATTGACTTTGTCTTTTAAATCCTCAACGACTTTTTGAAAATTATCTTTATTCCAGTGTTTATCTTTCCAAGTAGTTGCAGGTGCGACGATTACAGTTTTTTTAGAATTATCTAAGTCTTTTAAAAGTTCATCTACTTTTTGATTAACTTCATCTTTTATCGGAGGAAGTGTAACTTTTAAGTTATCCGTATTTAATCCCAAATATTGTGCATATTTTAGGTAAGTTTTTATAACGTGTAAATTATAACCCTCTTTAATTGGAGGAATAATTTCGTTTCCACCCAAATATGAAAGTTCTCTAGCATCACGAGCGATAATTCTACGTTTAGCACCACAGAATTTCATAAATCTAAAACTTTTCCATAGCATTTGGTTATCAATTGCAATATCAAATTTTTCTGCTCTTAAATTTTTTATAACTTCAATATATTCTTTGAAATTTTGAAGTTTGTTTTTGTTCTTTTTCCATTTTTCAATAGGTACAAAAATAACATTATCAACACAAGAATTGTCTTTCAAAAGTTGATAACCTTTTTCAGAAACAAGCCAAGAAACCTCATAGCCATTATCTTTTAATGTATTTGCAAGAGGAATAGTAAAAATCACATCACCCAATGCACTTAATCTAATTATTAAAACTTTTTTCATTTTCTACCTATAATAAATTCTCTTCTTTTATCAGATTTAATATATCACAAACCTCTATTGATTGCATACAAGGAGTAAATTTTTCGCCTTCTTTAAGGAGTTTACAAACTTTTTTCTCGCAAAATTTACAATCACTCTTTGGTTCAACAACATAACCTTTTTCACCATAAGGTCCACAAGCATAAGTTGGCGTAGAGCCCATTATACCAATAGTGTTTATATTTAAAGCCGAAGCGATATGTAATGGCCCTGAATCACCTGAAATAAATAAATCAGAAACAGCATACAAAGCTGCACTTTCTTCTAATGTAAGTTTTCCTGTTAAAACTTTCGCAATAGGCTTAAATTTTTCGTGTAATTCTATTTCTTTTTTTGAACCACATACAAAAATTGTACCATTATACTTTTCTTTTAGTTTTTTACCTAATTCCATCCAGTGTTCATCTGGATAAATTCTACCTTGTCTATCGTGGTCATTTGCACCACCAACATTAAATATTATCCAAGGTCTTGGTAAATCCTTGTATTTTTCTTTAATTTCATTTTTTAAATCTTCTCTTATAAAAATTCTTAAATTTTTAGGCTTTTCAATTTCTCCAAAACTATCTACGGCTGTATTATAAAATGCATCTACAGCGTGTATTCTGTTTTTGTTTCTACGAGTGATTTTTTTTGCAAACATAAACATCATCATAATATAGTTTCTAATAGAATTACTTAAAGGGAAAACTATATCATAACGTTCAAAGGCAAGACTTAAACCTTTAAAAATAAGGTAAAGGTAATTATTTGCACTTTTTCCTCTAAAAGATATAACTTTATCAATATCGGGATTGTTTTCTAAAAGAGGAACAATAAAATCTGTTGTCATAAAATGAACAATACAATTAGGTTCAGCTTTTTTTATACTTTGTGCAAGCATAGTAGAATGAATAACATCACCAATTGCACCTAATTTTATTATAAGAACTTTTTTATTTTTCATAACCTATCTATTCTTTTTTTATTTTTATCTTTATTTTATAATAAAAACCAATATTATAATTACAGAAAGAGGATTTTAATGCAAACTTTAGATTTAACACTATTAGTTAAAACATATATCCGACCAATGTGTTTAGAGAATTTTTTGAAATCAGTTGTTGAATACCAAAAAGTTTGGGATATAAAATTTAGCGATATCGTTATTATTGATGACTCTGACGACGAAAATAATAATGAAAATATTGATGTTATTAATAATTACAGTGATTTAAATATTACTTATAAACATTATGAATATAACTCTTTGGGTTTATCTAAAGGTAGAAATGTTGGTTTAGAATTTATAAAAACATCATATTTCATATATTGTGATGACGATTACATTTTTGATTTAGATTGTGATATAAAAAGTAGCTACAACACAATAATCGAAAAAAATATTGATATTTTAGGTGGTTACTGTAAACAGGTAAAATCACTAGAAGCTAAAAAGTTCTCATGTATAAATTGGGTTGGTTTTATTCAAGAAAATGAAGAATACGACCTTTGCAATATTTACGAAGATATTTTCCCTGAATTAATGAAGTGTGATATCCTTTTGAATTTCTACATTGCAAAAACTGAAAGCGTAAAAAAAGTAGGATATCCAGAAGAATATACAACCAATGAACATAACTTCGTATTTTACAGATTTAAAAAAGCTAATTTTGAAGTATATTCGACAAATAAACTTTTTGTTAAACATTTCCATGTTTCAAATAATAAAAAATCTAAAACTTATACAAATCACCGTAGCAAATTTGTAAACCCTTATAAAAAGCCAGTCATAGGTATTTTGTCAACAAAAGACAAACTGATAAGATTTGACGATTATTCTTTGGGACATCCTGAAAAATACATTAGCGAAAATAATAATAAAAAATATCGTTTTAAATTGAATTTATTAATTTGCAAGATTGATGTCTATATGTCTTTATTCAAAACTATTGATAAATTAATCAACAAATTAAAAAAAACAAAATCTATTTAAAATATTTTTGGTATAAATCATCCCAACGATTATTATAATAACTTTGTACCCTATTATAGTTATCAATAATTGCAGGTATTCTAGCTTCGTATTCTTCTTTAGTACATTGTTTTATAATATTTTCGATATTATCCAAATCTTTTACTGAAACTTTTATAATCCCATCTGGATTAAAGAATTCATCAATTTTGTTTGCACCAATATAAATAGGAATTGTCATTGATGCAAAACAATTTAGTAAACGCTCAGTAAAGAAATATGGCTCAATAATATTTTCAATTGCAAAAGAATATCTGTAATCAGTTAAAGTATCTGCGATATTGATAAAACTTCCACCATCAAAAGTTCCAAATGTATCAGCCAAATTTTCTTTTTTCAATTTTTTTGCCAAATTTAATCTGACTACGTGCAATTCACACTGTGTTTTATCAGAAGAACATATTGAAATATTTTTTGATTTATTTTTATAAACCTCTGGATTGCGTTCTCCACCCCCAAATGTTCCATACCAAACATTTGCACAGAATGGCACAAATACTGCATTGTCGTATTTATTTAAGATTTTTTCATCATAAGTAAAAATCAAGTCAAAATCTTTGTTCAAACCTTTGTGTTTATCAAAGATTTTGTAATCTTCTGGAACAATTGCCATTGATTCAAATAAAAACCCGAATTTCTTATCAGGATTACCCATTGTTTCAAGCATTGCTTGATGCGAATAAAAATGTGTTTTTAGTCCAAAATTAAATCTATCTGTCAAAAAATATTTTGATTTAATTCCAAGTGGCGACTGAGCACATTGCAAATCTCGAATGAAAAACGTTCTCATTCTTTCGCCATCTTCATTATAGATTTCGGGTTCTTCTGCAGATTGAGCGTATTCAAGATTATATAATGGTAGATAAATTTTTCCATAATGTTTATGATTTAAAGTTTTTATAATATCTGTACCATTAAGTTTATTTCTTAATTTCTTTCTTAAAGGTTTTGAAGGAATAAACATGCATAATAAATTTATTAAAAGTTTCTTTGTTTTATCCATTATTTTTTAGCTCCTTCATAACCCGTATGCTTTCTCTGATGTCTGTATCAAAAGGAATTTGTTTAATCTTATCTTCTGGCAAATCCCACCATTTTATTTCAAGCAATTCTTTTATTACATCTTCATCAAATCTATATTTTATAACTTTTGCAGGAATGCCACCCACAACAGCGTATGGTGGAACATCCTTTGTTACAACTGCACCTGCACCTATAACAGCGCCGTCACCAATTGTAAGCCCTTCCATTATTAATGCATTTGCACCTATCCAAACGTCATTTCCGATTTTACAGGGTTTGTCTAAGTTTTCATCTTCACTGTTTTGAAAATTATATAATTCTGGTGATGTTGAAAAATATTTTATATGGTGCTGTGTTAATCCAATACGAACACCAACTGCAATAGAACAATAATTTCCAACTGTTGTTTCAAAATTATTTATTTCTGAATCTCTTGAAATATACGAATGATGCCCACAATGTCTAACATTTGGAACAACTACTGCTGGTTTTTTGTGTCTTAATATATCAATAAATTTTTGTATAAACTTTATTCTCATTTACTACCTTTTCAAAAGACTTAAGTTAGCTTTTATTAACAATCTATCATATTCAAGAAATATTTTAAATAACATCCATTGTCTTCTGAATGCATATTTTACATAGTGCTCTAAGTGCCCGATAGGTTTTGTCCAAGGTTTTTTCTTTCCTGGAAAATGTACTGATTTTATTGGCTTATCTTTACCATATCCATATTTTTTATTATGAAAATCAACAGTACCAAAAATCATATGATAATCGACATCAAGATGTAAGTCTTTTTGTTTTTCCCAATCAGGATAATACATAGCAACTACAGTTTGATCACCAAAATGTTCACCTTTTTTGATAAGTTCATTAATCAAAGGTAAAAAATTGTTTGAAAAATTTTCTTTTGGTTCTATCACGATAAATCCAGTACAGAAATTTTCAAAATTATCTGTATATTTTAAACAAGTTACGCTTGTCATATGTGGTAAGTCTAAAACATCATCAATATTTTCTCTAACATAAATATCATTATCAAGTAATAAAATCTTTTCATATTGTGTTAAATCAAATGCTGATAATTTCAAAAAAGTTTCCGTCCAATAGTCAAAATTTTCCTTTGCATTCATTTCTATTAATTCTTCAGGTAAAGTTAATTTGTTTTTTGGAAAAACAATTTCGATATTATTTTTCTTTAATATCTCCATTGATTTTTGACTTAATTTTTCACCAGCCAAAACCACAAGAGGATATTTTGAATGAACATCTTTTAAAGATTCATTTAATACCAAACAACCTTTTAAATATGCGTCATTACTAAGTGCTGTAACAAATGCTTTCATTAATTTTCCTTTTTAGTATTTATTCATTATATCAACAACTTTTTTTACTTCTTCATCTGTCATAACAGGCGAGATTGGTAAACTTATTATTGTTCTATGAATTTCTTCACTCACTGGGTATTTTTGATTTTCCCATTCCTTGTATGCACCTTGCTTGTGAGGTGGAGTTGGATAGTGAATATTTGTTTGAATACCATTATCTTCAAGATGTTTTTGAAGAGCTTCTCTGTTATCTGTTCTTACAGGAAATATATGCCATACATTTGATTCTTCTTCGTATGCTTTTCTCATGATAATTTTGTCATTCTTGATATTTTCTAAATAGTAGTTAGCAATTTCTCTGCGTCGTTGATTATCCTTATCCAAATATGGTAATTTTACATCAAGAACAGCAGCTTGAAGTTCATCAAGTCTTGAATTTACACCTTTATAGATGTGGTGATATTTTCTATCAGAACCATAGTTGGCAATGGCTTTAATTTTTTCATATAGGCTTTTATCATTTGTTGTAACAGCTCCACCATCACCCATACAACCAAGATTTTTTCCTGGGTAGAATGAAAATGCAGAAGCATCACTTAGGTTACCGACTCTTTTACCTTGATAAATTGCACCATGAGCTTGCGCTGAATCTTCTATAACTTTTAAATTATATTTTTTAGCTAAAGCCCAAACCTTTTCCATTTCAACGGCTTGACCATATAAATGTACAACAATTATAGCTTTTGTTTTATCCGTAATTTTTTCTTCTATTAAATCAGGATTAATATTATATGTATTAATATCAGGTTCAACCAATACAGGCGTGCAATTATTCTCAGAAATCGCAAGTATTGTTGCAATGTACGTATTTGCAGGGACAATTATTTCATCACCTTTACCAAATTCAAAAGCTCGGATAATTAAATTGATTGCATCAAGCCCGTTTGCAACACCAATTGCGTAATTCGTGCCACAATATTTTGCAAAGTTTTGTGCAAATTTTTCATTTTCTTCGCCTTGTAAATACCAGCCTTTATCAAGAATATTTTTAAATCTTGCATCAATTTCACTTCTAAATCTATTATTTACTTTTTCTAAATCTAAAAATTTAATCATTTTAATCTGCTTCCATAAATTTTGCGATGTCTTCTTCGTTTTTACCTTTCTTTTTTAAGAAAGAATCATAATCTTTTGCAATATGACCAAAATCTAAAACTCTAAACCCTTCTCTTTGTAAATCATAGGCTAAAACCGTTGCAGTAGGCCCAAGAATAATAATCAAAAGTCTTGATTTATCCAACTTTTTATACTCAGAAAGAAGAGTTTCATATTCATCAAATGCATTTTTTGATGGTGCATATATGTATTCAACTGATTTCGCACAATCAAAGATATTATTAGTAATATTTTTAAATGTGTTTTCGCCACAAATAATTGTAATATCTTTATTCTTCCATATATTTTTTATATTGTCAAAATATTCTTCAAAGTTAAATTTCTCATTGTATAAAGTTTGATATAATGATGAAATTTCTGTTGGAATATATGTTTTTGACTCACTAATATAAGGCATAATCTTTTTTAGTTTTTTACGTCTAAAATTTTTATGAAAATCTCTTACAAAGGGTACTGCATTTTCATCATCATGAAACATAACTTTTGATACCCCCACAAGCAAGTTTGGATTTTCTGACGTTAAAACTTCTATCAATCTTTCTTTCAATTTAGGAGAAGCCGTTTGAAAAGGAATATCTCTATCCATTATTAAAAAGAATTCTCCATCCCCATAACGAGAAATTGAAACCTCATTATTAATTATGTAATCAATTGCAGTCTTGTAATCTAATATGTCTACTTTTTTCTTATTTCTTTTAAAAAAAGAAAATATATTTGAAAATTTCATAGTTTAATAGTTCCTTTTTTATTTCATAATGAGATTTCTTACGTAATTAGAAAGTTTTTCAGCACCTTTTGAATTTAGATGATCTAAATCACCAAAATCCTCGGAGTCAAACATTTCTGAGTCATATAAATTTATTAAAGTCGCTTTTTCCAGACCATTAACATTATAAAGGTCTTTAAATAATTCTGAACTATTTGGTAGGCAAGCCTTATACTCTTTTGTAGCAGGAGAAAGAACTATATATACATTTTGATTTTTTTCTTCTGCAAGATTTATAAGTTTTTCTAGCCAAATATTTTGTTTTTCTTCTCTCAAATTATTTTTTAAATGCTGATTTGCTCTTAATTCAGGAGTAATTTCTGGTGATACAAAAAAGTAATAGTATTCCATGTTCCCATTATTATGTACTACAGGTCTTTTTTTAACTTTTTTCAAATAATGGGCAAAAGAAAAATTTCTAAGTTTTAAATATAAGCACTCGTAACGTATAGGAATATTGAATAATTTTTTATACGCTAAAGCCCTTTCTTTCTCACTGGTTTTATCTATGATAAAACCATTTGTAAATACTGAATAAAATAGAACAATATTCTTTAAATTAGGCAAATCTGAATATTTTTCATACAATTTATATGCATAATATAAATCTTGAGATGACATTGATAAATTGTATTCGTCCTCTTTTGCAATATATCCATAAGCACCGTGTGATGAACCTAAAATAAGAGTTTTAACGCTATCTTTTGTATCTTCAAATTCTTTATATTTTTTATAATGTTCCCATAAAATATCTTTATTTAGACGAAGTCTTAGTGCATCTATAACTTTTTGGACAAACTTAAATGACATAAAAACTTTAAACCTCTTTTATTTCTTTTGCAGGATTTCCACAAACAATCGTATTTGCTGGAACATTTTTTGTTACAACACTACCAGCGCCTACCATAGAATTTTCACCAATTGTTATATCTGGTAAAATAGTTGCATTTGCGCCGATTGAAGCACCTTTTTTTACAATTGTTTTTAATTGTTTGTATTCGTGATTCTTTGAGCGAGGGTATTTATCATTTGTAAAAGTAACATTTGCACCAATAAATACGTCATCTTCAATAGTTATTCCGTCCCAAAGTTGTACGCAATTTTTTATTGTAACGTTATTTCCAATTTTTACATCATTTTCTATAAAACAATGTGAGCAAATATTACAATTTTCGCCAATTTCAGCTTTTGGTAGTACAACACAAAATTGCCAAATGTTAGTATCTTTTCCTATATTTTTACTTTGTACATCAGCAAGATTATGTATCATTAGGCATTAACCTCTTTTAAAAATTCATCATAGCTTCTGATATATTCTTTTTCATCGTAATATTCGCTTGCTAAAACCATTAGTTTACAACCATAAGAAAAGTGTTTCATTTCTCTCCACATATTTTTACCAATGTATAATGCTTTATTTGGAGAATTTAACCAGACTTTTTCTCTTGTTTTTCCATCATCAAGTACGAATTGACAAGCACCGTCTATTGCAACAATAAGTTGTTCTAATGTCTTGTGAGCGTGAAAACCTCTTGATTCTTCTGGAATTGTGTCATAGATATAATAAACTCTTTTTATATCAAACGGGATATTTTTAGTTCCTTCTATAGCAATTAATTTGCCTCTGTTATCTCCGTGAATATCCATATCTATCAATTTGTAATTCATTTTATATCCTTTTAACTTTAAACTTTAAACCAAGTATGCAAACCATTTTTTCTCTGCCCAAATTTGAGATAGAAAAAATTTTTTGGATAAATGACATACAGCGTTTTTTATACATTATGTCATAAATTTTGCTCATTGGAAAAATTTCATATTTCAAGAAATTTTCTTCCATAGTACTACAAACATTCTCATTGTTTAATACTTTTTCAATCACGTTTAACCATTTGTGGGCAATAATTTCTTTTGAATATTTTTTTACTGATTGTTTTGCATTCAATCCCATTTCGTAGCGTTTTTCGGGATTATTAATTAAAAATTCTATTTTTTCTGCAAAATCATTTTCGTTTTTTTCTGTTAAAAATCCATTTTCATTATCTTTAATAAGCTCATTAACCCCACTTGCGCCTTTTAAACCAATTGCAGGCAATCCTGTAGATAACGCTTCTGCAAGCCCAAGTCCAAAGCCTTCAAAATAACTTGGGAATACGCAAAAATCAGCTCTTGAAAATTCTTTAAAAGCCTCTTTTGTTGCTCCATTTAAAATCACTTGATTTTCAAGGTGTAAAGTTTTTATTTGTTTTTCTAATCTTTTCCTTAATCTTTTTGGATCAAATTGCCCAAAAATATTCAATTTCCAATCAGGATATTTTTTTGCAATTTTAGAAAATGAATTGATTAAAAATTCATGACCTTTCCAAACATCAACCCTTGATAAATAAATTATATTTTTAAATTCTTTATCTTGTTCTCTTTGAACTTCAACCATATTAACTTCATTAGGGATAGTTACAATATCACCTTTGAAGTATTTTTTTACCATTGGTTCAAAAGAATTAAATAAAATTTGAACGCAATTAAAATCTTTTAATTTATCTTTGATAAGTTCGTATTCTACGTAAAAATCAGGTCTTGTGTGGTTCATCAAAATTTTTGGAATACTTTTAAAAGTTTCTTTTTTTAGAGTTTTTAAAACATCTCTAGGATAGTAAAAAATCATCAAATCAGGGTTTTCATCGTTTACTACTGTTTCAAAATTTATATTCTTCAAATTGTATAAGCGAAGCCCATTTTCTCTTTCGCCTTTTACATAGTCTGTTTTCTTTTTTGAAAATCCTGCACATACATCATAACCATTTTCAATCAACATCTTTGTAAAATTGTTAAAAGATGTTATAGCGCCACCAACCGTATCTATCACGTCATTTAAAATTACTACAAGAATTTTCTTTTTCATTACTTGCCACTGACTTTCTCATAATAGTTCATAGGTCTTGCAAAGAAAGCCCCCTCAAGTTTACCCTTAGTTTTTAAAGTCATTCCTAGCATATTGTAATATGTAGTTGTACCTAAAAATCTTGATGGAACAACTAAAACAGTATCAAATCCATAAATTAAAGCTGTTTTAAATAGGTAAACAAACTTTTTAAAATTGATTTTTTTTGTATTGCCGTATTTTAAATATCCACCAGAATATCCATTATAATAATATCTATCCAAAATCCATCTAATATTAGCTCTATTTTCTTCAATAAGTTCTTTAACAACGGCTTCTTTATTAAATCTTATTGTACAACCTGTTTTTCTTGCTCTATTAAAAAAATCTCCGTCTTCTCCACCCATGAAAACATATTTTTCTTCATCAAAATAAATATTTTTTTCAGATACAAAATCAAGTTGCATAAACACATTGTTTGTCGCACAACTCTTTAACTTTTGACCAGTTCTTTTTGTTGTATTTGTTTTGAAAATATTATTTTTCACAATGTGTTTTGGATATTCTTTATCAAAATGACAATATTGTGGACCTGATACGATATTTACGTCATTGTTTTTATAAAATTCTATATGATTTATTAACCAGTTTTCATCTAAAAGACCGTCATCATCAAACATCGCAATATGAGTTGCACCAAGATTTACAGCTTCTTTTAAGACTCTATTTCTTGCTTTTGCAATGCCTCTTTGCTCTTCTACAAAATATATTGCATTAAATTCTGATGCAACATCATAGGCAGAAGCATTCTTATCATTATCAACCACAAGTAAATCAATTTTGATGTTTTCAGGTTTTTTCATATTTCTAAAAGTCATCAAAGATTGTCTTAATGTTTGTGGTCTAAGACAAGTACAACACGCGACTACTATGTATTCAATCTCTCTTTTTTCCATACAATGAGGATATCAAATAAAAATAATATGTGCAAGGAGATAATTTTATTGTAATATTATTCTATGAATAAATTTATCGAAAATTACAAACAAAAAAGAGAAGAAACAAAGATTAGACGTGCAAAAAGAGCAGAAGCAAAAAGACTGTCTTCTTTAAAAATTGAGATTGAACCTTTTTACGCCACTAATTTTGAAGATAAAACTTTTATAGATTTAATAACTGTTGCGTTTAATAATCCATTGATTATTGATTATCAAATAAAATTATTTAGAAAATTTTTAAAAAGTTCTTTTACTCATATTGTTTGCGATAATTCAAATAATGAAGAAAAAGCTCGTAGCATAAAAAAAGTTTGTGAAGAAAATAATATTACATACATAAATATCACTAGTACTGAAAAGGCAAGTGGTTTCAGTGATTCTCACGGAAGAGCTTTAAATCGTATTTATAAAAATTTTGTTCAAAAACGTGCTAAAAATTTTGCATTTTTAGATCACGATATTTTACCTATAAAAGAAGTAAATATAGGAGAATATTTAGCAAATACAGATTTGTTTGGTGCTGTCATGGAGCGTGGTGGAATTTGGTATTTATGGCCAGGATTTGCGTTCTATAGATACGATTATTTAAAAAATAAAAAATTAAATTTTAGAAGATATAGAAAATTTAATTTTATAAAAGTTAAAGGTGCTGATACTGGAAGTGGAAACTGGTATCCTTTGTATTCAAAATACAACAGAAATAAGTTCAAAAAACCAGATGATATTTTATGGAATATTAGAGAAAACAGACCTGCAAACGAAAACGAACAGGAAGGAAACGTTATTCAAGAATCTCTTGTTCAATATTACCTTGACAAATCTTGGTTACATACAATGTGTGCATCTGAATGGGTTGACTGCAAAGGTAAAAATCAAATGATTTACAAACTTTTAGATGAATATTTAAAATAATTTTATTTATTTTTAAGTTTTCTTTTTAATTCTAATTTTTTCGCAAATTTTGCAAGTTTACCGAAAAACTTGTACTGTAAATATGTTTTTTTAACGACAGGTAACATAGTTGAAAAATCTGCATTTTTTAATAAATTAAGTTCATAAGCAAAAGTTTGTCTTGCCATTTGTCGCATGTGCTTGCTTCGTAGCATTGTGTTTTCACCGTGTATTCGATAAGAAAACAATACTTCATCAATAAATTTAAATTTACCATATTTTGAAAGTTGAAGCATTTCCCACCAGTCCTCTAATGGGGCTTCATCAGTAAATTTTCCACATTTATCAAAGATTTCTTTTCTTACCAAATATCCATTTGGAATATGATTACCTACAAAAAATAATGTTGAATAATTCCCAAAATCGTCGCTATAAAAATCTACATTTCTACCTTTTGTAAGTGTTTCTTTCGCTGTCGGTACATCTTGAAGAATTCCATCTTTATCAATAACTTCATTATCTCCAACTGCCAAAACATAATCTGGATTATTTTCCAAAAATTCAACTTCTTTTTCTATAGCTTGTGGTTTTGAAATATCATCTGATGCTATTAAATAAATATATTTACCTTCTACCTTTTCAACAAGCTTGTTAAAAGTTTTTTTTGAGCCTTCATTTTCTTTAGTTTCAAAATAAGTTTTTGGAAATCTTTTTTCACATTCTTTTTTTAATTCTAAAACCTTTTGATACGAAGAATCTTTTGAACCATCATCAATAACAATCAATTGAATATTTTGATAAGTCTGATTGATTATAGATTTTATAGCTGTTTGAACAAAATTTTCATGGTTATAAACAGGTATAATTACTGTCACTAAAGGATTATTGCTCATCTACGATTTCCTCTAATTTATGAGATTTTAAATATAATTTACTAAAGAACAAATTTTCATCTTTAACAATTGTTTCAAGATTCAATTTTGCATTATTCAATGCATCTTTTACATATAATTTTGCAGACTCATCAAAAGATTCTTTTTTTGTTTTGTACATATCAACCCAACTTTGGTGATATTTTAAAAGTTCTTTAAATCTCTTATCAATAACCCTTTTTGGATATTTGTACTCAATCAATAGTTCTGCAAGTTTTATATCAGTTGTAAGAACATCAAATGTATAATATCTAATATTTTTAGTAATAGCTTCTGCATTATCTTGTCTATAGTAAAAATCAGTATTTGCAAAAACTATTTTATTCGCAAGTAAAAATGCTTTTCTACTATAAAATTCATCAGCATTATAGTAATTTGCTTGGTAATTTAATTTTCTAATAAGCTCCATTGAACGAATGCCAACAACGCCAATATGCCATTTTAAACTAGCTAAAAAAGCTTTTTTATTAGAAACTGGTAAATTGTATAGTCCTAATGTTGGGAATTTACCAATTTTTTTATTTTTTTTATTTTCATAATATGAAACAGGATTTGCTAAAACAATTTCAGCATTTGTTTTAACAGCTTTTTCTACACATTTTTCTAAAAAATTTTTTGAAATAAGATCGTCCTGACTAAGATATGAATAATATTCACCTGTACAATATTGCAAACCATAAACTATACTATTAGTACCAGTTCCACCTTTTGTTTTTCTTTTTATAAGTTTAAATCTTTCATCTTCGTTTGCAAATTTTTCTAAAATTTGTACTGAATTATCAGTTGAAATATCGTCAACCATAATAACTTCAAAGTTTTTGTAAGTTTGATTTTTTAAAACATTTAGTGTTTCTTCTAAATATTTTTCACCATTATAAACTGGTACAACTATTGATACTAAAGGTTCGTTCATTAAAATTTCCTTTTGTTTATAAAACATTATTTTTTAAATAGTCTATCACAAATTCGCTAGAAAAATCCTTCATACATTTAAAATCTTTTTTGCATTTTTTAGCTTTTTTACAAGGTGAACATTTTAAATTTAGAGATAGAGTATGAGAATTTTCTCCTCTAAGTTTCCACTGAGTAATAGAAGTTGAGCCAAAAAGAGCAACCACTTTTTTATTAAAAGCTGATGCTATATGGCAAAAGCCACTATCAATACCAAAAACCAAATCCATTTGACTTATAAATGCTGTAATTTCTGAAAATTTTAATTTTCCACAAAGATTTTTAACATTTTTGAATTGTTCATTAAAATCTTTTTCTTTTTCTGTTCCCAAAATAAAACATTCAAACCCGTTTTCATTTAAAAAGTTTATAACTTCCTGAAAAGCTTCTACAGTCCAGTTTTTAACATAAGTTGAAGATTGAGTAACTAATAAAACTTTTTTCTTATTTTCAGTGAAATATTTTTGAATATTTTGTATATCCTCATCTTTTACCCAATACTCAAGATTTTCATTCGTAATTTCCATACCATCTGCAAGCAAAACATCTGAAAAATGTTCAAGTTCGTGTTTTTCATGAGGATTGTATTTTACGCATTTTTTTAAAATAAATTCTCTTAACTGTCCACCAAAACCTATTGTATCTTTGATTTTTAGTTTTTTCACAAGTAATCCAGCAGACAGTGAACGTTTTAGAACATAGGCTTTATCGTAAAAATCAGCATTCAATTCTTCTTTTGTATAAATATTATTTATATAAGGACAAGGTGAAAGAACCAATTTTCCTGCATTTTTTGTTACAACATCAATTATAGACTCTGGAAAATTCTTTCTCAATTCTCTTAAAAAAGGGATAAACAAAATGGTATCACCAACATATTGAGGCGCTACGACTAAAATATTTTTCATCTATGATGCCTCTTTTAAAGTTTTCAAATCTTCTTCATATTCTCTAAAACAAGCTTCCTTGTCTTTACGAGTTTCAACGGTAATATTTTTAGATGTATCAATGATTTCAAACACTTTATGCAAATCCCAATCGCATTTTGAAAAATGTATATGTAAATCAATTAAGCTATCCAACTTGTTTCCACTAATATGATAACTTGTAGGATTTAATTCTTGAAACTCTTTTAAAAATTCGTAAGGATTTTTACCAAGTTCGTTTGCAGTGCTCATACAATGTGAAATATCAAGGCAAAATCCACAAGGATGATTTGTTCGTACATATTTAATTTCTTCTGGAATAGCGCCACGATATGTTCTTTGCATAGTTTTACGAGAAATTATAGGTTTGTTTTCGATAGACATTCTTTTAGGATTGATAATATTTAACTGTCTAACTGTTTCTTCAATATTCCCTAACTTTCCTGGATGAACAACAACATACTGAACATCAAGTTCTTCTGCATATTTATCAACTTGATTGTTGAAAATATCTTTATTGAATTCAAATTGTTTTTCATCTGCAAGATTTACATTAAAAACAGAATGTGGTGCGTGCAATGTGAATGGAACATTGATTTTTGCCTTAAACTTTTTCCAGGCTTCAAGATTTTCCATTGTGTTAGGATTCATAAATAATTCAATGTATGAAAATAAATCGTGATTGAAAAAATCAAATACCTCATTATCGTATTTGCCAATTTCATCCGAATACATTTTAAAACCTAATTTTAAATCTTGCATAAATTATTACCTCTTTTTGAGAATATTATAGCAAAAAGAGAGTAATTTTTAATATTTTTTGTTTTTAATTTTGAATTTAATTTTTATTCCTAAAATTTTTACAAACACTTTTTGTCTGTCATAAAAATCCTGAACTTTGTATGAGAAAAATAGATTAGCAAATCTTTTTAGAGAAAACTTTCTTTTTAATTTTAGATATTTAAATTTCTTTTTTAATTTATTACTATCCATATCGTATAATTTAGTTTCTGTATTATATTTTGCTAAATCAAATGAGTACATTTCTATATTGTCCGACAATTTTTTATATTCATTATCATTAGAATTATCTTTTGTTAGATAAATATACTTAAAGTAAATTTCTTTGTCAGGATATGCATTTTTTAGTTTGTCATAAGCTTCTTTAATATATTCTGCTGAATACTCAGGATTTCCAAGAGCTTCAATATACATAAATAATATTTTTTTAGATTGAGTAATCAAATTTAGTAATCTTTTTTCTCTTCTTTGATATTTTTCTTTAACAAACGGATAGGTATTTTCAATTGGCATACCTATTTGAAAATCATGATTAAATACAATATCAGTTTTATTATTTTTGTATATATCGCAAGGCTCAGGATTTGTTCTACTACCAATTAATTCCAAATCCTCAAGATTAAGAAAATCTTTAAAATTATTTATAACTAGATTAACTCTAGTTTTTAATTCACCACCACCAAGCCAATCAAACGGAAAAGAATAATCTTGTAAATTTAAACTTCTCAATAATTGAGAACAACTACATTGCGCTCCCAAAGATACAATTAAATCATACTTTTCTTTCTTCATTATTATATACTCCGTTTTAAAGTTTATGGTTTTGTGTTAAATTGTACTACAATGTACAATTATTTGAAAGAATAGGTGTTTTTATATATGAAAAATAAAAATGTTTTGATACTGAGTCACAATTTCACTAACACAGGAGGCCCTAGAGCGATTTTAGAATTAGCTAAAATCTTTAAAAATAATGGATGGAAACCTTTAGTTATAGGTTTTGGACATGGTTCAGAATTGAGAGAAGAATTTAAAGCTAATGGCATAAAAGCTATTAAAATTAAAAAATATCTAATTCCTCTACTAACTTTTATTTCTAAATTTTTTAATCTTACTATAGCAAACACAATTACTATGGGAAAAGAAGTTTTGTATTTGAGCAAACATTCTAAAACACCTTTGGTATGGTGGATTCACGAGGCAGGATTAATTGAAAATTTAAATAAAAAGGAAAAAATCCTATTTGAAAAAGCCTTAAACTCTTGTAGCGAAGTTTATGCAGTCAGTGATTATGCAAAAACTTTTATTGATAAATATAGAAAAGATGTTAAAGTCTTAAATTTTGGAATACAAGATGAATACCAAAGATTTTCGAATATTGAAAAAGTAAAAAATGATAAGATTAAACTTCTTATGGTTGGTGATATTGGAAAAATAAAAGGGCAAGATATTGCAATAAAAGCATTTTTAAGATTACCAGAAGAATATCGTGAAAAATGTGATTTCGATTTTATAGGTGATTTTGGTGATTTAGAATATAAAAATATTATAGAAAATCTTGTTGGTAATACTGAAAATATTCATTTTTTAGGTAAAAAAGTTAGAAATGAAGCTTTAACTATTTTGAATAACACTGATATTGTTTTATTCACTTCTCGTGGAGATTCTTATTCTATTGCTGGTATTGAGGCATTGATGTTAAATAAACCTCTTATCATTTCAAATAACACAGGTATTTCAAATGTTATAAAAAAATATCTTCCTCAAATGGTCTATGAAGATGAAAATAATTTGGTAGAAATTTTAGAAAAAACAATTGATACTTTTGAACTTTCTCTTGATACAAGAAAAATTTACTTAGAAAACTTTTCTCTTGAAAGTTTTAATGACTTTGTCGTTAAAGAGTTTATCGAAAATCAAAAATATTGATTTCTTTATGCTAAGATAAATTTATGGCTAAGGTTAAGACAAAATTTACATGCCAGCAATGTGGGTATGAAAGCGTTAGATATATGGGCAAATGCCCAAATTGTTCTGCGTGGGGTTCTTTTGTTGAAGAAGTTGACGAGGATTTGACTCCAAAAGCTGAACACGCTGAAATTTTTCAAAACGATACAAAACCAACACTTATAAAAAATATCGAAGTAAATGACGAATTTAGAACAAGCACAAATATTTCTGAATTTGATAGAGTTTTAGGTGGAGGTTTTGTGCAAGGCTCTTTAGTGCTACTTGCAGGCGACCCTGGGATTGGTAAATCTACTCTCGTTCTTCAAACAAGTGGACAACTTTGTGCACAAGGTAAAAAAGTCCTTTACGCTTCTGCCGAAGAAAGCGCTACACAAATCAAATCAAGAGCAGAAAGATTAAATATTAATAGTGAAAGCTTGTATGTTTACTCACAAACAAATCTCGAATGTATTAAATCTCAAATTTCTGAACTTAAACCTGATTTTTTAATTATTGATAGTGTACAAGCCGTATTTACAAACACGATTACAAGTTCGGCAGGTAGCCTTTCTCAAATTAGAGAATGTTGTAATATTTTAATGCATTTAGCAAAATGCGAAAATATAACCGTTGTAGTTATTGGGCATGTTACTAAAGAAGGTAATATTGCAGGTCCAAAAATGTTAGAACACATGGTGGACGTTGTCCTTCAATTTGAAGGTGATAAATATAAATCTTATAGAATGTTACGTTCTATAAAAAATAGATTTGGCACAACTTCAGAAGTTGGACTTTTTGATATGAAAGATACTGGACTTGTTGAAATAACAAATTCTGGCGACATATTTTTAGATATAAACCACGAAAACGCTACAGGTAGTGTTGTAATTGTGACAAACGAAGGTACACGTCCGATTTTAGTTGAAATTCAAGCTCTTGTAGGTTCAACCTCATACCCTGCACCAAGAAGAGTAACAAACGGTGTTGATACAAATCGTGTACTACAAATTCTTGCAGTACTTGAAAAAAGAGTTGGACTTAATTTTTCTAAACAAGATGTGTATGTAAATGTTATCGGTGGTATTGATATCAAAGAACCTGCAGCAGACTTAGGTATTGCAATTGCTATTGTTTCTTGTTTTAAAGACAAATTAGTTGATAACAAAACTGTTATTGTTGGCGAAATTGGTCTTTCTGGCGAAGTTCGCTCAATTACTAATTTAGAAAAAAGATTGATTGAAGCTGAAAAATTAGGCTTTAAAACAGCTGTTATTCCTAAATCTAACGAAAAAAGTCTTTCAAAAGATTTAAAAATAAAGCTTGTTGGAGTTAATAAAGTTACAGATGCATTAAAAGAGTGTTGTTTTTAGTTTTTTTATAATATAATTTAGGTATTATGAAACTAGATCAAACTACAGCTCAAAATTCTTATAGATACGGATGGCTGTTAAAAAGAATATTTCCGTACATCAAACCTTTAATGGGTCGTATCTTATTGGGTTTAGCAGTTGCTATTCCTTTAGGACTATTAGATGGCGTTACAGCATTCGCTTTAAAACCTTATATGGATTATGTTGTAGGTCAACAAGATTTAATCTTTGATTGGAAATTTATCCATATTAACTTAAAATACACTGTTTTAGCATTTGCACTACCATTTGCAGTAGTCGTATTTGCTGCAATTCAAGGTTTGTTGAGATACTTGAATGAGTATTTAACTCAATGGGTTAGCCAAAAAATCACTATCCATGTTAAAGAAGATTTGTTTACAAGACTTGTTCACATGGATACAAAATTCTATGATGAAAACTCATCTGGTATTGTAATTTCAAGATATATGAATGACCCAGCAACTGCATCTTCATCTCTAGTTGACCAATTAACAAACATTATCACAAGTTTGTTTGGGGCTCTTGGTTTGATTGCCGTAATGCTTTACAGTTCTTGGAGATTGGCTGTTGTCGGTGTTTTAGTTTTAGGTATCGCATTTTTACCAGTTGCTTTAATTAGAAATATTATTAAAAGAGCTTCTAATCAATCTTTAGTGATTGGTGGTAACATTACTACAAATATCAATGAAACTTATATTGGTAACAAAACAATTTGTTCTTACGGTCTACAAAATAGACAAGATTCAATGTTTAGAGAACAATTAAGAAAATCTTTTGATGTTGCAATGAGTTTATTAAAACGTGCAGCTTGGATGTCACCAATGATGTATTTGATTGCATCTGTTGGTATTGCAATTGTTCTTTGGTATGGTACAAAATTAATTTTAACAGGCGTTATGACAGCAGGTGGTTTTGCCTCATTCGTAACTTCTCTATTACTATTGTACAAACCAGTTAAAACATTAGGTAGAAACTTACAAAACCTACAAGCAATCTTTGTTTCTTTATGTCGTGTATTTGAATTGTTTGATTTAGAACCAGAAGTTCAAAATTTACCAAACGCAGTTCAAATGCCAGAAATTCAAAAGAATGTTAAATTTGAAAATGTAAACTTTGAATATGTAAAAGATGTTCCAGTATTAAAAAACGTTAATTTTGAAGTTGCAAAAGGTGAAACAGTTGCAATTGTTGGTAATTCTGGTGGTGGTAAATCTACTATTGCAAACTTGATACCAAGATTTTATGACGTAACTTCTGGTGCTATTAAAATTGATGATGTAGACATCAGAAACTTTACTCTTGAATCTTTAAGACAAAATATAGCAATGGTTTTTCAAGATAATTTCTTATTCTCAGCTACAATTAGAGAAAATATTATGCTTGGCAATCCTAATGCTACAGAAGAAGAACTTCAAGAAGCAGTTAGAGCAGCTCACTTAGAAGATATGCTAAAAGAAATGCCAAATGGCATTGATACAGAACTTAGCGAAAGAGGTGTAACTCTTTCTGGTGGTCAAAGACAACGTGTTGCAATTGCAAGAGCAATGATTAAACAAGCTCCTATTGTTATTCTTGATGAAGCAACTTCAGCACTGGATAACGAATCAGAAGCCATTGTTCAAAAAGCTTTGGACAACTTAATTAAGAACAAAACTGTATTTTTAATTGCACACAGATTTACAACAATTAAAAATGCTAATAGAATAATTGTTGTTAACGAAGGAGAACTTGTTGAACAAGGTACTCACGAAGAATTAATGCAAATCGAAGGGGGTCAATACAAACACCTATACGAAATGCAATTTAGAAATCAAGATAAAACAAACGCACAATAAGTAAAATAAAAGAAGGTTAATAAAATGAGCAAATATTTATTAGAAATTGGTGTAGAAGAATTACCATACGTTATAATTCCAACATTTATTAGTCAATTAAAAACAAATTTTGAAAAACTATTCTCAGAATTAAATATTGAATATAAAGACGTAAGTGTATTAGCAACTCCAAGAAGACTTGCTGTTATAATTGATGGTTTGGCAGAAAAACAAGAGGATGTAGAAAAAGTTCTTCGTGGACCAATTAAAAATGTTGCTTATGACGAATCAGGAAATCTTACAAAAGCAGGTGAAGGTTTCTTAAAGAAAAACAGCGTTGACCCTAAAGATGCTTATTTACAAGATAATTATTTACACGCAAAAGTTCTTTTAAAAGGTAAAATGACAGAAGATATTTTAAAAGAAAATGTTCCTAATTTAATTTTGAAACTTCAAGGTTCACACTTTATGCGTTGGGCAAACCATAGTGAAAAATTTTCAAGACCAATTAGATGGATTGTTTCTATCTTGGATGAAAAACCAGTTGAAATTCAAATCATTGACGTAAAATCATCAAATGTTACTCGTGGTCATAGATTTTCAAATCAACATGTTGTAATTAATCATCCTGATGAATATGTTTCAAAATTAAAAGAAGCATGCGTTTATGTTGATCAAAATGAAAGAAAAGATTTAATCGTAAAAATGGCTCATGAAGAAGCCTCAAAACTGGGCGCAGAACCATATTACAATGATGATTTATTAGAAGAAGTTACATATCTTTGCGAATATCCAAAAGCAGTTGTTTGCTACTTTGATGAAAAATATTTAGAATTACCAGAAGAAGTACCAATTACTGTAATGGCTCACCACCAAAGATATTTTGCTTTAAAGAAAGACGGTAAATTAACAAACCAATTCATCACAATTACAAACTTTATTGGTGATGATTTTGAAAATATTAAAGCAGGCAACTTGAGAGTTGTTAGAGCAAGACTTGATGATGGCGTGTTCTTCTTTAAAGAAGATTTGAAAAAACCTCTTGAAGCATACGTTGAAGGCTTGAAAGGTATGACTTTCCAAAAAGGTTTAGGCTCAGTTTATGATAAAACGCAAAGATTAGTAAAATTATCAGAAAACATAGCAAAAGAACTTGGCGCAGATGTTGAAAAATCAAAAAGATGCGCATTGCTATGTAAGGCAGACTTGGTAACAAGCTTGGTATATGAATTTACAGAACTTCAAGGCTTTATCGGTGCTGATTACGCAAAACACGCAGGCGAAGCTCCAGAAGTTTGCTTGGGTATTAAGGAACACTATTTTCCAATCAATGCTGACAGCGAATTAGCAACCTCTTCTGTTGGTCAAGTTGTTGGTATTGCTGATAAAATTGATACAATCTGTGCAGTTTTTGTAGATGGTAAAAAACCTACAGGTTCTTCTGACCCACTAGGCGTTAGACGTGCTGCTTTAGGTATTATAAAAACAGTTATTAACAAGGATTTAAAAATTAATCTTGAAAAATTGATTGACGAAACTATTAAACTTTTACCAGTTCAAAAAGATTGTGCTCAAGAAGTTAATGAATTCTTTAAACAAAGATTGTCAATCTATTTGGCAGATACTTACAAAAAGGATGCAATTGAAGCATGCCTTTCTGTAAAAAATCCTTTATCAGATTTAACAGACTTTATGCACAAACTAAAAGCAGTTACAAATGCCGATTTGAAACCTGTTTTAGAAAGCGCAAACAGAGTTATTAGAATTTTGAAAACTCCTGTTCATGCCGAGATTAAATCAGAGTTATTTAAAGATGACTCAGAAAGCATGCTTTATGAAAACATGAATAAGGTTTCAGAAACATCTGATTACAATAAATATCTACAAGAAGTTATTACCTTAACTCCTTATGTAGAGAAGTTTTTCGACAATGTATTAGTAATGGATAATGATGAAAATGTTAAAAATAATCGCTTAGCATTGCTTACAACATTGAAAGAAAAATACGAAAAAGTAGCAGATTTTAGTAAATTCCAATAGGGATTGTAAAAATAAAATTTGTTGATATAATTGTGTTTGGGTGATATAATATTAACAATTGTAAACAAACTCCCAAAATGAGTAAATTATTTTTTTCAGGACGCTTTAACATAACATAAGACAAAGATAAGTCTTAAAAAATTAAAAAGTGTAGTAATCAAATAATTTATAAAGGTAGGAAAAAATGGCAAAGAAACAATTTAGAATACAAGAACAAGAACAAAAAAATATTAAATCACAATTTTTAAATTTTGTTCAAGGTCAAGATAAAACAGATGTAGATTATTTCAAAATGATTACATCTGATGCAGGCTTTACACAAGATTCTGGCATACATAGACTTGAAGCAATGGTCAGAACACAACTAAGACGCGAAATTCCAAATATTGAAAAATCACAATCTTATGAATTTCTAGTTGACGCAGTAATGCAAAACTATATGAAAAAACAGCTTCAAGCCACAGACGGCGAAATCGCTTAAGACTGAAGGAAGGTACATAGCATTAGCTGTCACCGCGATTGGTAGGGGGTCTTTTAAATTTAAAAAAGACTTAATCAAAATCAAGAAGAATGGTTTTTATATCAAAAGGTATAGAGGCCATTTTTTTTATGGAAAAGTAAAATATTTTAAAAAATATATACAATAAAAATTAATATACTTGCAAAAAAAACATTATTCCTATATAATAAACTTGTAGGCAAGTCAGGCTACTCCCAAAAGGAGCGAAAGCCCCTTGCCGAAACCAAAAGGGCCTGAAAGGGTTTGGATGGTGGGGAGTTAAAAAGTCAAAAGCTTGGAGACTCATTACTTGATAATTTAATAGAAGATTTTTGGGATTGTAGCTCAGTTCCGAGCGAACCCTCGGGTTTGCGAAGTTAGATTAAGACTCTAACCAAACTGAATGAAAATCCTAAAACCAATAATATGGGATTGTAGCTCAGTTTGGTTAGAGTGTCTGCCTGTCACGCAGAAGGTCGCGAGTTCGAGCCTCGTCAGTCCCGCCATTTAATAAAACAGCTTCGTTATGGGGCTGTTTTTTAGTATTTATGCGTGTTTGTGTTGGTTCGATAGTTGCATTATTTTTGCTATTTTTCAACATACCATAAAACACAGGTTTTAGCTCTATGTCTAGCTTTTTAGCACTATATGTTATGTTCGATACTAAAATCTTTGTTATAAATCTTTTATCTGCGTTACTTCCATTTTTAAATGTTTCGTAAGAATTTTTACACCAATTTAATAAAATTTCTGCATTATTATAAAATTTTTCATCACTATTATTAAGATATTTTAATTTATCTATTAAAGCATTTTTTTCATTATGATATATTTTGTTTTGTGTTCGCCAGAAATCCTCTGTTATATTGCCGTCTATTTTGTCGTTATACACAGTTTCTATACGTTTATTTAGCTTTTCTATTTGTTTTTGTATATTCTGTTCAGAAGTTGCGTTATATTCGTTCTTGCGTGCGTGAATATCCTTTACGCAATTTAAAACAGATTTAACAAAATCATTATCAAAATTTAATCTTTTTAATATTTCTATTATTGCTTCATCTATCTTTGTTTCATTAATATATGAATCACGTTTACAGCCTTTTTGATAATAGTCATTACAATGATAATAAATGTACTTACCTTTTTTGAGTTCACCAGTAAGAACACCACCACAAACACCACATTTTATAATGTTAGAATAAGCAAAGTCTACGTTATGACTTCTGGCTTTATCTGATGCGCTATTAATTCTGGCTTGAACTTTATAAAATAATCTTTCATCTATTAATGGTGGGTGCTGTGCGTGTTCGCATACGATACCCCTATATTCAAATTTACCGATATAAAAGATGTTTTTAAACATTCTTTCAATAGTGCTTTTAGCATATTTTCTGCCTTTTGGAGTTCTTAAACCCTCATTATATAAAATGTTATTAATAGCTAACGCTGAAAAATCACCACTAGCATATAATTCAAAGGCTTTTTGTACATATTTTGCACGTTCAAAATCGATTTTTATAATAGGTTTTTTAGTTATTTCGTCTGGTTCGTTAATATATCCTAAAGGGGCTTTTGTTGGGTATATATTATCTTTTGCTTTTTGTATTTGCCCTTTTGATGATTCTTCACGTAAATTATCAATATAGTTTTTAGCTAAAACTACTTTTAAAGCGTGAAAAAGCTTCTCGTGAGAGTTTGAATGTTCAGACATAACTACATTTTCTTTGGCTAAATGCAGCTCTAAACCATTATTCATTAAATCATCAATTACTACGTAATCTTTTAAATTTCTGTATATTCTATCTGTTTTTTCGACTAATAAAGCTGTTTTTGGGTGTTCTTTTAAATATTTAATCATTTCATTAAACTGTTTTCTGCCAGAGCGTTTAGCAGATTCAGCTTCGCAAAAATCAGCAACAATTTTAATGTTGTGTTTAAAGGCATATTCTTTTAAAAAAACATCTTGAGCTTCTAGGCTATAACCTTTTTCTTGCTCTTTTGATGATACCCTACGGTATGTAATACCGTTTTTTATTGTGTCTAGTGTAACCATAATAAAAAATTACCACAAAAATTTTAAATGTGGTAATTTTATTATTTTTTATTTTATGCACGGACCTATAAAAAATCTATGGATTATAATATGATTCTTGTTTTGGTTCTAAGATTTCAAAAATTAAATCTTTTGGCAAGAAGTCTTTACAGAAATAAGCACTTGCGAAATGATTACCGAACTTAATTTTACTTAAATCATTATTTGTATAAAAACAAGCTCTTTTATCAAAACTAAGTAACTGTAAACCATATTTTATAAATAGTTTAGTCCGTTCTTTACTTTGTAAGCTTTGAATAGGCAAAAGAATTGCAAAAGGTTTATTTATCTCATAAAGTCTTTTTAAAATCTTATCTTTTAACGTGAATGGTGGGTTTGATACAATACATTCAAAATCTATTGTATCTGGGTTTATGTTAAGGAAATCACCCCCCCCTAAAATATGCGTATTGACTACGTTATAGCCGTTTTCTTTTAGTATGCGTACGTATAAACTATGTTCTAAATCAAAAGGACACCAGATTTTTTTAAAGCCATTTAGTTTAAGGTATTTTAAAATCGGTTCTATTACGTATCTGGGGGTTAAACATTCGTCTGATTCTTTCGTACGTCCAGAGTTTAAGTATGCTTTGTTAATTGCCATTGTTTATATTATCCCTTTTTCTTTTAATAAAAATGTTTATATCGTCAAAATAAAAACCACTTGCTGTTGTAAGGTTGCAGAAAAAATGGACTATTTTACCAATTATTCTATCTTTAAATTGTGTATTTTTTCTTAGTTCTATATAATTTACTGAAAGAATTATAAGCTCTATTAATGCAAAATAAATTATTATTGCTATTGGCAAAAATAATATAAAATTTTTTACTTCATTCATTCTTGGTTTTATCCTTCATTTCTTTCTATTTTTTCTTGAAACTTTATAACTTTTTGTAGAGTTCTTTGCCTAAATAGCCTTTTATAGATATTTTACGTAGTTCTACGAATGGCTCGCCCTCGATTTTTACTATTTTAGGGTGAAGTGCGTAAACATATTCTTGAATACGTTTTAACTCTGATTCTGTGAAAAATTTTTCTGTTGCTTCTTTGAATATTTTATTATTCATTGTCTTTATCCCTACGCAAAAGGCTATCAAGTGGGTTAAAGCCGTTAGGATAACGCTTTTGACGTTTTTCTATATTTTGTATAAGAATGTGTATAAAATCTAAATCATATTCATACATCAAAGCGCAGACATACCAGAATAAATCACCTATTTCTTCTGATAAAATTTCCGGTTTGAAAACTTGCTTGTGATAAAAAACTTTTTTAAGATAGTCTAAAATTTCGCCAGTTTCACCACCTAAACCAAAACAAATATTATTAATTCTATCTTGCTTTGGCATATCGTCTGGCATAGTTCTTTTTACGTCTAAAATATATGCCCTCATTGTATATGAATAATCTGATGCGTATTTAAGAATATCTTTTAGTTGTTTATTTTCTTGTTTTAGTTGCTCTACTTTTGGTTTATCTTCCATTTCTACTCCTCAAATTAGTTAATGTAGTTTTGGAAATATTTAAAATTAGTGGGTTTTCTATTCTGCCAGTATCACCATTAGTTACTGGCTTTTGAGTAGCTTTTATTTCCTTAACTACTTGATGCTGTGCTGTATTGAAATAATTAAATTTTCGTTTTTGCATTAAGTTTAATACTTCCTTTTTTGGTTCATTTCAGCGATTTTATAAATAAATTTTGCTAAATCTTCTTTATCATCTTCTGGTGTAGTTGTTATTCTCGGTGGAATTATTTCTACTGTTATATCTGAAACTTGAAACTGCATTTTTTACACCTTACATATCCAATGCACTTTTATATTTTTTGTTTAGTTGACAAGTTAAGCTTAACCATTTTGTAGCTAGTAAAACTCTACGTACTGTGGTTGTTTCATTGACTATATCAAATTTGTTATAAATTTTGATTAGGTGAAATCTTACGGTAGGTATTTCAATACCTAATTTTTTTGCTATTGTTGAATCTGAAAAACCTTGAGAACATAAAACTAAAATTTGTTTCTGAATTGCTGTTAGTCTGTATGTGTCTGGTGTCATTTTTGGCAGCTTTACAGCTTCCACTTCTTGTAATTTTTTTGTTTTTTTACCCATTTTTTTACTCCTAAGATTAAAATTCTACTACTTGTAAGCCTTTTGGCTTTTTATCTTCCACATCTAAAACCATTTCTAAATTGTCTGGTAAATTAGGTGGTGGGGTAATGTTTGCTTGTGTTTCGTTGCTATTAGTGTTTATTAATAAGGAGATATACAATAATAATGAAAGTATTATTAGTATTTGAAAGACAAAAACACTCACAAACATTACGAATGTCATTTTTTTAGCCATTTCACCACCTATTTATTACAAGTCGGCTAGTACAAGTAATTCTGGGTATTGTTCTAAGTTATTTTTAATAACTTTTGATTCGTGAATAATTGCAGCTTCTACTTCTGTTTCATAATTTGGAACTTTAACAGCGAAACATACATTACCATTATCGTTTAGTGGTTGAATATCCACATAGAAATTACAGTAATAATCACCAGCTTTTACAAAAGGTACGGCAATATTAAAGCCTTCTGGTATTTTAACCTCTTCATCAGTACCTGCGTTATTTCCAGTAATTAATCTGAAATTACAAGTATAACTATTATCACTTTCGCCGTCAGCATTAAATACTGGGTTCATATTCATTTGTGCATTTCTGCTGATTTTTAATTTTGAATATGTGCTAAATACACCGTTGTAGTATTCTTTGGCTTTTACTTCTGTAGCGTAATCTGGCAAATTAATAATGTGGTCAATATCATATTCGCCCTCGACTTCTGACGCATTAGCAACTAAACCATAATTGATTAAGCTAGGTTTTAATCTTAAAATCATTTCAATTAAAGCTTCTTGGTTAAGTGTTTTACCGTTAAAATTTTGTAATTGTTTTAACTGTTCTGATGCGATACGGTTATAAGTACAGCAACCAGAATTAAAATCATCATTAGCACAGAAACTACTTTCACTAATACCTAGTTGAACAGTTGCAAATTTACCAGTATCGTTGTTTCTGCGTTTAAATTCCTCTGCGATATAATCTGTAAAAGCTTTAGTAGAGTGTACTACTGTGTGGTCTTTTCCGATTTCAGCAGGTTCTAAATATTCTTTTTCTTTGTCTGAATATTCAACCACTCTATCACGTGATGTGTATTTACCGTATTCTGTGCGTAGTGCTATAGTTTTTCTTTTTTCTGTTAAGCTTTTAAGAAATTCTAAAATTTTTTCCATTTTTTATTACCTCATTCTTTTACTTTGTACTAACTAATTTTTGTTATCTTAACTGTGTTACTTTTTCAGCTGAACTTACCATATCTGGGTTATAAAGTAAGATGTCGCCTTTATCGTTGTGATAAAGCATATTTGTACAGTTTGCTTTAGGTTTTTTGATTTCGATATTTGTATTTACTTTTAACTCTTTAGATTTTTTATCTACGTCAAAATCTAATTTAATAGTCATAGTGCCTTTTTCAGAGTATTTACAAACTGCTTGTAAAAGTTCTTTTTGGTTGTTGTTAATTGCATCAATTAAAGTTTTAGTTCTGTCTTTGTTGTCAATGGCTCTTAATTCAGCTAACAGATTTTCAAAGGTTAGCGAATCATCAGCGCATTGACAAGTTGCTTTTTCGTTTTCTGCCATTTTTAAGTTTCCTTTCATTTTTTATATTCCTTTCTGTGCGTTATGCACGTTTGGTTACTCTTGTTAAATCAGCCCAACCGATGAAAGCCTTACCAGTATCTTCAAGTTTACCGATAGCTTGTATTTCGTCGCCTTTGTGTACGTTAAAATTTTTCCATACTACTAAATCAATAGTTCTGTCTGTTACTAAAGATTTCACCTTAACAATGGTTTTAGCTTTGTATTCAAAACCGTTATCCCACTCTTGTTTAATTGGTTCTTCTATAGCGATACAGTTCATTTCTAGCGCCTTAACTTGGGCTTTTGTTGGGTAAATTTTTCTAGCTTTCGACATAATAAAAACCCTCTTTATTTACTGCTATGTTTGGGTAATCGTGTTTTAGTTGCTTATAATCTGTAGCACATTGTTTAAGCAAAACACCACCATAGATATAATCGTTTAGGTATTTAACAGCTGATTCTGGACTATCAATAGAAGTATAAGCTTGTTGTCTTTCTTCTAATTCTTCTTTTGAAATTTTGTTATATTCGTCTAGTCTTTCTTGTTTTGCTTTTTCTCTGGCTTTTCTTTTTTGTTCTGCAACTTCTTTATTAGGTTTAAACTTTAGTTCACCTCTGAAAATTTTGTTATGTTCTAACAAAATTTTTGTTAGTGAACACGGTACAGCTTCGCCGTTAATATCAAAACCGTATTTGGTTGTGTCAAAGATTTTACACCAGTAATCTTTTTTGTATGAGCCTAAATCCTTTAGGATAATACTAATTTTTTCTTTTTCTTGGGGTGTAGGCTCAAAATCTGCCGATTTATGGGCTTTGTAATCAGTTATAAAATCCTCAACATCTTTGCCTAAGCCAGTATAAAAAACTTCTGGCTGTTCTTCTGGTGTTTCTGGTTCTATTTCTTGTTGTGGTTGTGGTTGTGGTTGTGGGTTTCTTGGTCTGCCACCTTTTTTACCATTAGCTTGATTTCTGATATTCGCCAAAACCATAGGGCTTGCCATTTCGTAAATTGATTCTTGCATACTGCCCTCTGGGAATTTTGTATTAATGTTTTCAAATGCCAATTTAAAAATGGCTTGATATAATTCAAGCTGTTCCATTGGTTGAAAATTACGGATAGCTTTGTAAAAGCTTCTGTAAAAAATTATTGTATCTGGTAGTGTTGTAATATTTTCCATTGTCTAGCCTATTCTTAAATGTTTTGTGTACAATTTGTTAAATCTGTTTTTGTCTAAACTGTACACTTCTTGTAATTGTGATTTTGTAATGTTTTTAGCCTTTTTTTTGTCGTGGGTTAAATCATAATTTAGTTGATAAACCTTTTTGGCGATTTTTTTAAATTTAAAAATCTCAAATTCTGACAGTTCAACCGGCTTTTTTTGAAAAATTTTCTTGAAAAATCTGAACATTTTTAGCCCTCAATACCGATAAATTTTAGTGTTGCTTCTGGTTGTGCTAAAAAGGTTTCAAGAAATCTGTTAAACATTTCTTTGTTTCTTAAACCTCTTAATTTAACCTCTGCGTTAAATTTGCGTGAGTTTAAAGAACTCGTTTTAAAATTGACTGTAGTTTCTTTTTCTTCTGTCATTTTTTAACTCCTTTTAAGCACTACAAATAAGCCCACTAAAGGCTTATAGTAGCACTTGCTATTACTACTTGATTATTTGCCCCATTTAGAGGATAATAAATAAAACTTTATAAGATATAATCATTATTGACGATAGTTTAATATTTGTCAATATTGAGTTAATAGTCAATTATTGACAAAAGGGTGTAAAACATTGTTATTACAAGAAATACATACAAAATTACAAAACTTAATAAATACTAAAATTTCACAAAGTGAATTAGGTAAAGCTATGGGTGTTACTCGTGCAAATATTAGCCTAAGATTTAAGAATAGAAGTAAAGTTTCACATACTGAGCTTAAAAAAATTGAAAAATATTTTAACGTGTCGTTATCTGATGTTAAACATATTGACAATAATTTAACAAACGTACAAGAAAAAGTTTCAATGAAATATTTTACTGATGTTATCGGTTCTTGTGGTTCTGGGTGTTTTGAACAAAGCCAAAAATATGAAATGGTTGATTTACCTGTAAAACTGATAGAAAATTATTCAGCTTATAAAGAGTATTCAATAATTAACGCTTATGGTGATTCAATGTCACCAACAATAGAAAATGCCGATAAGCTAATAATATCCCATTCAGATTTTAAACAAATTGTTGATAATAAAATCTATGTTTTTTCATATAATGATAAAATCTACATAAAAAGATTAGTCCAGAATATAGATGAAGTTGTAGTTATTTCTGACAACGAAAACAAAGAAATCTATAAAACAAAAGTGATAAATCAAGATAATATAGATAAAATTTATATTATCGGTCAAGTTATCGGTATATTTAGAGATTTAAGGGGTTAGATGAGATTTAGAAAAAGTAAAAAAATTGGTGGTTTAAGAATAAATCTGAGTAAATCTGGTTTAGGTGCAAGTTTTGGTGTACCAGGTACAAGAGTGGGTATTAGTTCAACTGGTAAAACTTACAAGTCTTATGGCATACCAGGAACTGGCATATATGATCTGAAATATAATAGCAACAATAGTAATAATAATGATGATGATAATGATGATATTTTTGATGATGATAATGTAAAAACTAAATCTAAATCTAAATCGGCTGAAATTGATGATGAAGATTCGTATTATAGAATTAATTTTAGTGATGATTTATTGGCTATAAAAAGAATGTTGAGCGAATTAAATACTGCTAATCCGGTTCTGGGTTGTACGTTGGTTTTTGTAGGATTATTATTGTTAATAATTAATTTTGTTTTATTTTTTATTGTGTTTGGTATTATTGGGCTTATTTATTATGTAAAATTGATTTCTGGTGATTTTGAAAATAAAAATATTGCTAAAAATATGTTAGAAGCTTTACAAAATAATTGCTTTAATCAAGTTCTTGAATATGTGGAAAAACTGAATAAAATAAGTGATTATAATAAAGGGGTAATAAAAAGATATTGCTATTACAAAAAAAGAAAATATGAAAAAGTATATGAAATATTAAAGCAATATAACTACAATAGTGATAAATTAAAGCTTATTTTTATTTGTGAAAAATTAGAAAAATATCAAGAAATGATAGATATTATTCAAGCCTTACCAGAAGATTTAAAACACAGAGCAGATATAATAACTGTTTTAGGTAAGTGTTATTATAATTTGGAAAAATATGATTTAGCTTTAGAAGTTTTGGTTAATACAGAGGGAACTCCAATAAAAAAACGTAAAATGAATAATATTGTAGCTAATTTTCGTTACGTATTAGCGAATGTTTATGTAAAACTTAGTGATAATAAAAAGGCTAAAGCACAATATAATAAAATTTTTGGATACAATGAAAAATTTTTAGATGTAAAAGAAAAATTAGAAGAACTTGAAGATGAAGAAAAAAATTAACAACTTATTAAATAATAGATTTTTTGAAATCTCTTTAATTGTTCTCATTGTGCTAAATTTGATTATGTTTATAATACAAACAGATTCAAATATAAATGCACATTTTCAAAAACAATTTTATTATTTTGAAATTTTTTCTGTGTCAATTTTTTCTATTGAATATGTTTTAAGGCTTATCGTAATTAAGAGTTATAAAGAAATTTTTAAACCTATTATGATAGTTGATTTAATGGCAATATTACCATTTTATTTGTCGTGTATAACTTTTAATGCTACATTTTTAAGGGTTTTTAGATTATTTAAACTGTTTAAAATTGCAAAAATTATACGATATACAAATGCGTTCAATAATATAAAAAATGCTTTTATTAAACGTCAATATGAAATAACGGTAGCAATTTTTATATTGATAGTGGCTATTCTTATTTCAGCTATTTCTATATATTTTGCAGAACATCATACAAACAATGAAGCTTTTAAAAGTATAATAAGTTCTTTTTGGTGGTCTATCATTACTATAACTACAGTTGGTTACGGTGATTCTATTCCAATAACTCCAATAGGAAAATTAATAGCTAGCTTAACAGCTATTTTTGGTGTTGGTTTACACGGCGTAATGATAGGGGTTATTAGTACAGCATTAATGGAAGTAATTAAAGAAAATGAAAAAGAATAGATTTTTTATAGCTGTTTTAATATTTTTTCTTTTTTGTAACTGCGTATGTGCTAAACAATACAATGAAAGATATTATCAAAATAAATGGTGTAGCCAATGGAACGGCAAACAAGAAGTAAAACTAATAGATTTTACCAGAGTTGACTGTATAACAAAAAATTATGCTGTAGAATTTGATTTTACTAAAAAATGGGCTGAATGTTTTGGTCAAGCTGTACATTACTCTGATATTACTGGCAAAAAACCAGCTTGTATATTAATAATTGAGCAACCAAAAGATTTTATAAAATACTACAAAATTATGCCAACTTTTAAAAAGCATAACGTAACTTTATGGTATATGAAAGCGTCCAATTTTTAAAAACCTAAATAATCAACTAAATAAAAAAGCCATTAAAAAAGGGGGCTTTTTTTTAAAACAAAAACCTAAAATAAAACCAATGGAATTAAAAAAATAAAAACCAATATGAATATGAATATGAATATGAATATGAATATGAATATGAATATGAATAACGCAAAAATATTTTTTTTAAATTTTCAAACAAAAAACAAAACCGGAAACAAAGAAAAATCTAAAATTAATTTTGTGATTCTAAGATTAATTTTGCAGGTAGGGTTGCGCCCAAAATTTTTTAAAATTTAGGTTAAAACATTTATAAAATGTATTGAAATCAGAATTGTAAAGCAAGCTAAAACACAAACGATAAAACTTCTGGCGAATTGTTAAGCAAAAAATACTATCACTTTTAATAGTCTGTATTGCAAAAAAAAGAAAAATAACAAATACTGAAAAAGTAATTTGTTTACACCTCTTATTAGAGTAATCAAGAATTGGACTTGACTGGAAACAGCGAACGGTATGGGTAAGCGTTAAATTACAGGGATAGTTGTGTGTGAAAGTTATTCTACCTATGCTAATCAAACATTGTAATACTACACATAAACATTATGATGTATGGCATTTATACAGCTCTAAAGAGTTGTATAACAGAAGAATATATTTGTTTAAATGTAGTATTTGCAATAAAAAAATAGTTCTATTAGAACAGTTTTCACGCAAAAATAACAAATGCTATCACACATTATACAAAGGTGTTGAAGCCGATAAGCTTTTAGATGATTCTGTTAAAGCTCTTTTTTACAAAGAATCAGAATGGAAAGCTACTAAACCAAAGAACACTTATAAGTGGGTTTACGGTATCAACACAGAAGTATATGATAAAGTTACTGGTAAAGTCATTGGTACTAAAAGTTATGCAGCTGATTTTTACGGTAACAAAATAGAAGTTTAAAATATATCTTTTTCGCTTATTCTTCTTAGTAAATTGAACTAAATAATTGTGAAAACGTACGGTGTGGTTAAGTCTAGTAAAACCATTCATATAGTAAAAACCACACCTTTTTATTTTTATTATGGCTAGAGAGTTTAGCAAAGCTTTTTATAATTCAAAACAATGGAAAAGAACACGTGAAGCTTACACATTAAGTAAGTTTGGAATCTGTGAAAGATGTGGTAAACCTAATGCTAAACAAGTTCACCACAAAAAGTATCTAACACCAGAGAATATTAACAATCCAGATATTACATTAAGCTTTGATAACTTAGAGTTACTATGTGATGTTTGCCACCAAAAAGAACACTTTGAAAAATATTCACCAACAGTTTACGGTTTAGTGTTTGATGAAAACGGACAGCTGGTAAAAGCTGACAGTCAAAAGAATTAAGAAACCAATAATAACAATGGTTTAATGGGGTTGAAAAAATTTTTTAAATTTTTTTCAACCCCCCACATTAAATTTTAATTTTTAAACACGAAAAGACCGCACCCCAACACTCGGAGAATAAATGTATAAAAGCGTTAGGGGGTGTGGTGTACAGAAAAAATTACAGTATTAAAGGCTTTCTACAGAAAAAATTTTTAATTTAAAGCCATTGTCAGCTTGTTTACAGATAAAAAATCTTTTTATGGTTTTATTTGAGGGTTTTTATGGAAAATAACGAAAATAAAGAACTAACAGAGCAAGAAAAAAAAGAAGCTCAAGCGAAATTTTTTTTAGATACAAAGATTAACGCATATACAGAATTTGAAAAACAAAGAATGTATGAAAAAAAATTAGCAGAGCTAAAAGAGATTTTTAAAGTTCTTGATTCAGATACATTGAGTTTAGTAAACGATACTATACATTCTGTAGCTAGAATGTCAGCAGAGCTAAGAAATTTAGAAGAAGTTATTAAAGTAAACGGTCAAGTAGAAAAATATAATAATGGTGGTGGGCAAAAAGGCTATAAATCTAGTGTAGCTTCTGATGCTTACAACAAAATGAAAAAAACATACTTAGCAGATATGAAATTATTAATTGACTTGCTGAATAAAGATGATGAAGCAAGCGATAACGCAGATAATAAAGGAATATTAGAAGAATTTACTAATATGAAAAAATAGTTATGGTGTATGCTAACCCAATTTTTAAATATAACGAAAAAATACAAAGTGGTGAAACCGTAGCTTGTCAAAAGATAAAAACGGTTTATAAGGCACTTGTAAGAGATATTACTGATGTTAATTCAAAATGGGCTTATGATGAAGTAAAAGCCAACCACCCTATATTTTTTATAGAAAAATTTTGTAAACATAGTAAAGGTAAATTTGCTAATCAGCCAGTAGTTTTAGAGCTATGGGAAAAAGCTTTTATATCGGCTTTATTTGGGGTAGTTGATAAAAAAACAGGTTTACGCAGATTTTCAGAAGCTTTATTAATTGTTGGTAAAAAAAATGGTAAATCGTTAATCGATTCTGCATTAAGCTTGTATATGCTAAGTGCTGACGGTGAGGGTGGTGCTGAATGTTATTCAGCAGCTACAAAACGTGATCAAGCTAAAATCGTATATACAGAAGCTGAAAAAATGGTTAAAAAATCACCAGTTTTAAAAGCTTCTATTAAAAGTCGTGTTAATTGTTTAAGCTATGATAAAGCTGATAGTGTTTTTAAGCCTTTATCTTCTGATTCAGACACAGAGGACGGTTTAAACATACATTTTGCTGCATGTGATGAAATACACGCTTGGAAAACTCCAGATTTATACAATATTATTGCTGACGGTGTTTCAGCACGTGAGCAACCAATAATTTTATTAAGCACTACAGCAGGCTTTGTGCGTGAAGGGCTTTATGATTTAAAATATGATGAAGCCACAAATATTATTAATGGCTACTTTGACGATAAAGGCTATAAAGATTCAAGTATTTTACCGATTATCTATGAACTAGATAAAAAAAGTGAATGGACTAACCCAGAAATGTGGATTAAGGCTAATCCTAATCTGGGTGTATCTAAAAAATATGAATATCTTGAAAGAAAAGTTAATCAAGCTAAAGAAAACCCACTAAAACAGAAGAATGTATTAACAAAAGAGTTTAATATACGTGAAACAAGTTCAGAAGTTTGGTTAAGCTTTGATGATATTGATAACACAGAAAAATTTAACTTGCTTGAATTAAAGCCTAAATACTTCATAGGTGGTACAGATTTATCTAAAACAACCGATTTAACAAGTGCTTGCGCATTGTTTATGTTGCCAGATGATAACCGTATTTATGCTGAAAGTATGTATTGGCTACCGTCGGAACTACTGGAAGCCAGAACAAAAGAAGATAAAATACCTTACGATATGTGGCACGATATGGGGCTTTTGCGTATCAGTAATGGTAATAAGGTAAATTATGATGATGTCGTAGATTGGTATTTAGAACTACAAAACGAATACGGCATTTATTTATATCAACACGGCTACGATAGTTGGAGTTCTACAAGTTTTATACAAAAAATGAACGATAACTTTGGTAATATTTCTGTACCTATTATTCAGGGTAAAAAGACACTATCAAACCCTATGAATATGTTAGGTGCTGAACTTAAAAGCAAAAACATAATTTATAACAATAACCCTATTACTAAATGGTGTTTAACCAATGTTAGGGCTGATATAGATAAAAACGAAAACATACAACCTGCGAAAACGTCTAACCCACGCAGACGTATTGACGGTTTTGCAGCTATGCTAAATGCGTATGTATGTTTAATAGACAGTAAAACAGAATATATGAACTTAATAAGATAAAATGATTAAAGAATTTTTTAAAAATATATTTCAGAAAACATCTGATGCCGTAAATTATACTCGTGTTAAATTATTGAATGATTATATACCCAGAATTTTTAACTGGAGTAATAAGAATTACGATAATTTAATATACAGGGCTTGTATTGATAGGATAGCCTCACAGGTTGGTAAATTAACACCAACTATTAAGGGTGATTTAGTTAAAACAAACCCACATTATAAAAATTTAGCGTATCTTTTAAAATATCAACCTAATGAGTATATGAACAGATACGATTTCTTTTATAAAGTTACGTCAATGCTGTTAGATACAAACAATGTTTTTATCTACAAACGCATTGAAAACAATAAAATTACTGGCTTTTATCCTATACCATACTCTGATATAGAATTAGTAGAATGTGAATCTATATTATTTGCTAAATTTTCTTTTAAAAATAGTAGCTTTAGGGTTTATGTTCCTTTTGATGAATTAATTGTACTTCGAAGACATTACAACGATAACGAAATTTTTGGAAGCCAACAAAACGATTCATTAAAACCTATATTTGAAGTTCTTAAGGCTATCAATACTGGTATGATTAACTCTGTTGAAAGTTCAACAAAGTTAAACGGTATTATTAAAGTAGTTGGTAATCTAAGAAAAGAAGATTTAGAACGTACTAAAAATGAATTTGTTGAATCGTTTATGAAGCTTGGGGGCTCTGGTGTTGCAGCTTTAGACACAAAGGCAGAATTTCAGCCAGTAAGTTTAACACCACAGATAGTAGATGATAAAAACGTAAAGCTTGTTTTAGATAATTTCAGTATAAATTATGGTGTGTGTGAAAACATTTTAAAAGGCTGTGCTAACGAAAATGAAATGAATACATTTTATGAATTAGCCATAGAGCCTTTAATGGTTCAATATTCACTAGAATTTACTAACAAAATTTTTGATAAATTGGCTATTTCAGAAGAAAACGAAATTTTATTTACAGGTAATAAGTTGTTATTTGCTTCTGTTGGTACAAAAACGGCACTTGCTGAAAAAATGATGCCAGCAGGTGTATTTAGTATTAATGACGTAAGAGAAATGTACGGATATAACCCAATAGAAAACGGTGATAAACACATTTTAAGCTTAAATTATATTGACTTGGATAAAGCTAATAAGTATCAAGTCGGAGATGAGGAAGATAAAGACAATGAAAACGAAAACACAGACACAAAACCAGATGAACAGTAAATATGGTAAACGTTGCGTAGAATTACGTAATGCTGTAACTTCTGATACAGAAGAAAAAAGGGTATTAGAGGGAATGGCTGTAGTATTTAATAAACCTACTATTTTATATGAATATGACGGTGTACAGTATAAAGAAGTTATTGATAGACACGCACTAGATAACGCTGATTTTTCAGACTGTTGTTTAAAATATAATCACGTTGATTCAGTTCCAGTATTAGCTAGATGTCGTGGCAATAGCTTAACTACTACAATTCAAGATAACGGTTTATGGTTTAGGGCTGAATTATTTGATACAACAGTAGCTAGAGATGTTTATAATATCGTAAAAGCTGGTGGTTTAGATAAGTGTTCTTTCGCTTTCAGGGTTAAAAGAAGTGAATACGATACACAAACACATACACGAACTATTTTAGAGATAGATAAAGTTTATGATTTATCTATTGTCGATATACCTGCGTATGCAGATACGGAAGTACAAGCTAGAGGTCTTGTTGAGTTGGATAATGAAGCAAGAAAAAAAGAGCTGGACAGCGAAAACGAAACTAGAAAACGTGCATACATAAGAACATTATTATAGAAAAGAAAGGAAATGAAAAAATGTTTAAAACTTTGGAAGAAATTTTAAAAAGAAAACAAGAATTGCGTTCATCTTTAGCTACATTATCTGGTGAAGCTTTAGATAAAGCTGTTGCAGAGGTAGAAGAACTTGATAAACAACAAGCTGAAATTGAAAAAAGAAATAGCATTATGCAAAAATTAGCAAGTTCAGAAATTACTAACCCAATTCAAACAAGAAGCATTGAAAAACCAGTAGTGGAAACTGGTGCTAGTGAATCACTAGGCAGAGATTCAAAAGAATACCGTTCAGCTTTCTTTAAAGATTTAATAGGCTTGCCTTTATCTGATGTTGAAAAAAGAGCTATGACAACTAACACTAGCTCAGCAGGTAAAGCAGTACCAACTACTACAATGAATAAAATTTTGGAAAAAATCGAAAATAATTCAGTAGTATATAATTTAGTTCAAGTTGAACACTTAAAAGGTGCTGTATCTATTCCTATTGAGGGTACTACTAATGATGTTGAGCGTAAGGGTGAGGGTGCTAGTGCAACTGATGCAGCTGATACTTTAGGTTCGTTAGATTTGGGTGCTAAAAAATATATCAAGCTAATCAAATTAACTTGTGAACTTGAAAATCAAGCTA
>SAMEA104315433__coassemble_66_pt1 | contig 64887 bp, 60 predicted proteins | sample SAMEA104315433__metabat2_high_PE_030 | metagenome-assembled genome bin SAMEA104315433 (sample SAMEA104315433) | gut metagenome | biome: Monkey gut; feature: monkey-associated habitat; material: faeces | place: China | collected 2013 | reverse complement strand
TAATTGAATCAATGGATTGCACTTTGAATTTTGTTGATACAAATTCTCAAGAAACTAAGGATGCAGCTGAGAAAGCTAATATCCAAGTAATGGAATTTAAAAATGAAGTTGAAGTTCCAGAAATTAAACCTGAAGAAAGCGAATTTGAATCTGAAGAATCAGTTGTTTTGTTTGAAAATAATGACGACCATACAGCATTCAAAGAACTTGCTGTTGAAGAAGGTTTAATTGAAAAAGAACCTTACGAATCAATGGAAGTTGAAGATATTATCAAAGCTGGTACTGATACAGAAGATTTATCAAAATTAACAACTTTGTACCTAAAACAAAATTTACGTTCAGGTCAAACAGTTACTTATGATGGACATATCGTTCTAATTGGTGACGCTCACCCTGGTAGTGAACTAATTGCTCGTGGTGACATCTGCGTATGGGGTGTTTTAGGTGGCATTGCTCATGCAGGTTCTAAAGGTAATGAAAACGCTACTATTAGAGCTTTGAAATTAAATGGTATCCAATTGAGAATTGCAAATTGCTACGCAAGACGTCTTGATACTGTTAATATTCCGTATGTACACAAGGAATCTTCTTATACACCAGAAGAAGCTAAAATTGAAAATAATAAAATTGTTATAAATACTACATTTGAAAACAAGGAGAAATAATGACAGGTAAAGTATTAGTAATCACATCTGGTAAAGGTGGTGTAGGTAAAACTACTACAACTGCTAATATTGGAACAGCTCTTGCTAAACAAGGTAAAAAAGTTGTTCTTATTGATACAGATTTAGGTCTTAGAAACTTAGACTTATTACTTGGTTTAGAAAACCGTATTGTATATACAATAGTTGATGTTGTTGAAGAAAGATGTAAATTAAAACAAGCTTTGGTTAAAGATAAAAAAAATCCTAATCTTTGCTTATTAGCAGCAGCTCAAACTAGAGATAAAACTGCAATTACAGGCGACCAATTAAAAACTATTTGTGACGAATTAAAAGAAGACAATGATTATATCGTAATTGATTGTCCTGCAGGTATTGAACAAGGTTTTGAAAACGCTACAACTCCTGCTACAGAGGCAATCGTTGTAACAACTCCAGAAATGTCTGCCGTTAGAGATGCTGATAGAATTATCGGTCTTTTAGAATCTAAAGAACATATTGAAAGTCACAAACTTTTAATCAACAGAGTTAGACCAAACTTGATTAAAACTAACGATATGATGAGTGTAGAAGATGTTCAAGAAATTCTTTCTACAGAAGTTATTGGTATTGTTCCAGAAGATACAGGTATTATCACTTCTACAAACAAAGGTGAACCTATTGTTAACGACGAAACAGCTCTTGCAGGTCAAGCTTATCAAAACATTGCAAGAAGAATCTTAGGTGAAGAAGTTCCTTTCTTGGATATTGATGTTCCTCAAGATTTTGTTTCAAAAGTTGTTAGATTTTTTAAGGGTTTATTTGGTAAGGAGTAGGAGAGAATGAAAGATATTTTCGCTGGATTGTATAATAAGATTGTTGGTTTTTTCTCTAATATTGAGCAAAAAGAAGCTGATGAATCTAAAAATGTTGCTAGAAACAGATTAAAACTTGTTTTGATGCAAGATAGAACTAACTTAAATCCATATTTACTTGAAAGAATGAGAGGCGAATTGATTGACCTTCTTTCAAAATATGTTGAAATGGATAAAGAAGCTTTGGATTTGAACTTTGAAAATGACGGCGAATCAGTTGCTTTGATGTTGTCAATTCCTGTAATTAGAGCAAAAGAAGAAGAAGAAATTGAAGCAGCATTAAAAGCAGAAGACGAAGCTAAAAAAGAAATCGAAGAAAAATTAAAAGCTTTAGAAGAACAAGAAGAGTCAGAAGATGACGAAGAATTAGAAGAAGATGATGATGAGTCAGAAGATTCTGATGAAACAGACGAAGAAGATGTAGCAGACGCTGAAGAAGAAACTTCTGAAGAAAATGAAAATTCAGAGGGTGAATCTACAGAAACAGAAGAAAAACCAAAAAAGAAAAAACATAAAAAGAAAAAGAAAAAAGCTTTGCTGAATATACCTGATGTAATTGAGGTAAATGAAGTTTCAGAAGAAGTTGTTGAAGTAGAAGTAGAAGAATCTACAGAAGACGAAAATAAAGAAGAAACTCAAGAAGAAAAAAGCGAAGAAGAATAAACAATTTAAACAAACAAAAGGGCGAGATTTTCATTAGAAAATCTCGCCTCTCTGTTATCATAGTTCTATCAATTAAGCAACTTTTAGAGTATATCCAAGTTCTTTGATTATTTTTAAAGCAGTTGATAATTGAGGTTTTTGTTCACCTTTAAATATTGCATAAAGATTACTTCTTGATATACCAGTTTTTTTAGACATTCCCATAATTGTATCTTTTGCTTTTACGGCATATTCAAGAGCTTTAATAAATGCATTTAAATCATTATCTTTTAAAAACTCTTCAAATCCAATATTTAACCATTCTTTTATATCATCATCAGTTTTTAAATCTGATAAAATATAATCATTAAAAGAACCTGCATTATTCATTTTCCAATCTCCATTCTTTTAAAAGCTCTTGAGCTTTTTTAATATCTTTTGACTGCTTTGCTTTGTTACCACCATTTATAAGCAGTACAATAACATTTTGAAGTTCTGTATAGTATATTCGATACCCTTTGCCAATAGTAAACCTAAGCTCTGAAATATCACTTGATAGTTTTTTATAATCACCAAAATTACCGTCCTCAAGCCGTAATATTCTTTGATTAATTCTTTTTCTAATCGAAGAATCAAGAGAATTTAACCAGTCAATAATTGGTGCTGAGCCATTTTTACAAATTAAGAATTCAATTTTGTATTTACTCATATAAATAGTGTACTGTATTCAGTACACTATGTCAATTATTCTTGAGAATAATTGACATAACATAAGAGGAGTACGAGATTTTCATTAGAAAATCTCGCACTACTTATATACATATAAATTTTAATTTCTTAGTTTGACAATTGCAGTTCCAGATGTCATTCCTGCGCCGAAGCCACAAAGCAATAAGGTTGAAGGCATCTTTAATACGCCTTTTTTAATTTTATCAGAGAGAACGCAAGGAATTGATGCAGCCGACATATTTCCAAATTCTTCAATATTTGTAAGAACTTTTTCATTTGGAATACCCAATCTCTCGCTTAATGCTTCTATCATTCTTAAATTTGCTTGGTGAGGAACAAAATAATCAATATCATCCCATGTCATATTTGCTTTTGTTAATACCTTATCAACCAAGGATGGAACTTCTTGCATAACATATTTATAAACATCTTTTCCCATCATTTTTAAATGATTGTCACCATTTATGCCATCATTTTCTGCCAATGGACAAATTTCTTTTTGCAAATCAACGCTGATAAATTCTTTCTTTGTTCCATCTGCGCCGAGTATTATTTCTTTAATGTCGTTATTTTCATCTTTTGATTTTTCTACAAGTGTTGCAGTTGCACCATCACCAAAAAGAACACAAGTTGTTCTATCTTTCCAATCAACAAATTTTGAAGTTGTATCAGAAGTAAGCACTAAAACTCTTTTTGCAAAACCTGTTGCAATATTTGCTCTTGCAATTTGTAAAGCGTAAATATATCCTGTGCAAGCCACTGAAATATCGAATGCAGATGCATTTTTTGCTCTTATTCCAGCTTGAACTTCGCAAGCTACAGTTGGATAATGTCTTTCAGGAGAAGATGTTGCAGAAATTATCATATCTATAGTTTCTGGGTTAATATTCTTGTTTTCAAGAAGTTTCTTTGATGCTTCTATTGCAAGTGTTGCAGATGTTTCTGATGAAGAAGCAATATATCTGCTTTTTATTCCTGTTCTTTGGGTAATCCATTCATCACTTGTGTCTACAATATGTGAAATATCGTCATTTGTAACTTTTAATTTTGGAACGCTATATTCAATTCCGTTTATATAAGTTGGTATCATAATTTTTAATTCCTCTTAATTTAGCGAAGAATATTCTAACTTTTATTCAAAGATACGTCAAGTATTTTTTATTTATTAAAACAATATTTTACTTGTTTCGGCTAAAGAAACCTGCTATATCTTTGTGTTTTAGAAGTTTTGATATTGGTCTACCGTGTGGGCATGTATATGGTTCTTTGCAACCTCTCCATTTTTTTATTAAATCCTGCATTTGCCATATTGTAAGCTCATCTCCTGCTTTTATTGCAGCTCGACAAGAAGTTGTTATTAATATTTTTTCTTCTAATCCATTCAAATCGCCTTTAAGATTTTCTAAAATATCTGAAAGCAAATCTTTTGGACTAACTTTTGATAGCATTTGAGGAATTTTTTTGAAAGTTATTTCATTATTTCCTAAAAATGCTATTTCATAACCGTATTTTTCAAACTTTTCTTCATTTTCTTTTAATTGTTCATATTCTAATGGTGAAACATTTAAAACATCTGATACAAAAAGAATTTGAGAAGCTACATCTTTTTGTGCTTTTAGTTTTTCATAAATATATCTTTCTGCAGCAATGTGTTGATCCACAATTTCAAGTCCATCTTCTTTTTCAATTAAGATGTATGTTTTTTTGTATTGTCCGATAATATTTTCGTCAAAAGAAACTTCTTCTTTGTATTGTGAATACGAAATTTCTTTTGTGAAAGATGGTTTTTCTTTTGGAATATCAATTTTTAATTGATATTGAGTTTTATTTTCTTCTCTAGGTTTTAGAGTAAATTCTTTTTTCTCATACTTTGGAAGTTCGCTAACATAAACATCTTCTGGATTTTTTTCTTCCTCTTTATTTTGAGAGAAGAAATCTAATGTGTTTTCTTCATTGTAATCATCATTTTTGACTTCAATGTTATTTGAAAGAGCCATTTTTACAGCAGACATAACAAAACTGAAAATTTGGTTTGTGTTTTTATATCGAACTTCTTTTTTTGTTGGATGAACATTTACGTCCACGTCTTGAGGTGGAATTTCAAGATTTAAAATTACAAACGGATATTTATTTTTTTCTAGTAAAAATTTATATGCCATATCAATAGCTTTTTGAAGTACAGGGCATTTAACAGGTCTTGAATTTACGTATGTAAAGTAACCTTTTTTGCTAGAACGAGTAAAATCAGGTGTTGAAACATAACCTGTTATTTTTATATTCGAAATATCGTCGGTCTTGTAAACCTCTTTCAAGTAATTTACAGCTTCTTTTGAATAAACCTCTTTAATAGTTGCAAGAACATCATTTAAGCCGTTTGTTTCTAAAGCAACTTTATCTTCGTTTTTTAGAGTAAAAGCAACATCAGGATGAATAATTGCAATAGTTTGAAGAAGTTCTTGAATATACGAAAATTCTGTTTTAGAAGATTTTAAAAATTTTAAACGAGCAGGAATATTGTAGAATAAATCTTTAATTTCCATAATCGTACCAATAGCACAACCTGTCGGAGTTGTTTTAACTTCGCTGTTTTCGCATTCGACTTTTGTACCGTTTTCAAAATCTTTTGTGCGAGTAATACAAGTAACTTTTGAAATAGAAATAATGCTTGCTAATGCTTCCCCTCTAAAACCAAGTGTGTGAATATCGTACAAATCTTCTGTATCAGAAATTTTACTTGTAGCGTGTTTTGAGAAGGCAAGCATAATATCATCAGGATGAATACCAGAACCGTTATCTGCAATTCTTATGTTGCGACATTCGTTAGATATTTCTATACTGATTTTTGTTGCACCAGCATCAATAGAATTTTCTACCAACTCTTTTACAACAGAGTATGGTCTTTCGATTACTTCCCCTGCTGCTATTTGGTTTATAAGATGTTTTGATAGTTGCTTTATTCTATTCATACTAGAAATTTTAACACAAATTCCTCCAAACATGTGATTTTTTATTTTAAAACAAAGTTTAAAATAATTGTATTATGAGAACAAATACAAAACGAAAACACGTTGAAGAGAAGAAAACGGAATTAAAGGTTGTACAAACCAACCCTATTAAGACAGTCGCTTATAACGACATTAACCTAAAAAATTGGAAAGATTATCCGGAAGTTAAAACAGATACATTTTGGCAATTCCCAACAAGATTAAAAGAACACGGACATTCAAACGATTACCACGGTAATTATATCCCTCAACTTGCTCAACAGTTCTATGAGAGATATACAAAAAAAGGTGATGTTGTTTTAGACTTGTTCTTTGGTTCAGGAACATCAGGTATCGAAGCTGTTAATATGAACAGACGTTGTATTGGTGTTGAATTAAAACAAGAATTGGTAGATTCTGTAAGTACAAAATTCACTCCAAAACAACTTGTAACAGACGTGAATATCATTTGTGGTGATTCTACAAGCAAAAACGCTATGGATAAAGTTCAAGCAAGACTTGAAGTTATGGGCAAAGAAAAAGCACAATTCTTAATCCTTCATCCACCTTATGATGATATTATTAAATTTTCTGATAAGAAAGAGGACTTGTCTAATTGTTCTTCAACAGAAGAATTCTATGACTTGTTCGAAAAAGTTGCAAAAAATGGCTACGATATGCTAGAAGATGGACGTTTTGCAGCATTAATAATTGGAGATAGCTACAAAAATTCAGAAGTTCAACCTTTAGGCTTCAAATGCATGGAAAGAATGCAAAACTTGGGTATGAAATTGAAAGCAACAATCGTTAAAGATATTCAAGGAAACGAAAGAGCAAAAGGAAGAACAGCTAACTTGTGGAGATATAGAGCATTGGCTGGTGGATTTAATATCTTCCAACACGAATATATCTTTATCTTCCAAAAATAAAAAAATTAAATTACATTATCCCCCTAGACAAAAGAAAAATGGCGACTCGTAGAGTCGCCATTAATCGTATAATAAAATAATATATTTGCTGGATAAAATTTTAACCATAATTATATACAATAATTAAAAATTAAATAAAATATGCAAGTGGACACCATAAAATTTTCAAAAACGACGCAACTTACGTCGAGATTGGAGGTGTTGCCGATGACTAAAATCAGAACGCTAGCCGTAATATTTTATATTATAGCACTTCTGTTCAATAAACAGGAACTAGCGCTTACGATTGCAGTCCTAGCGCTAGCTCTATTCAAATGAAACTAAGTGGTGTAAAATTTTAGCTTTTGCTAAAAGCCACTTGCCATATTTATATTATATCGTATTTTTTAACTTTTTCAAGTTGTAATGTTAATCAAAAAAGTCTTTAATATTAATATTAAAATATTCTGACAACTTAAAAAGGGTTTCAATGGTTGGCATATTTTTACCTCTTTCTATGCAAGAAATATGCTCTCGTGACATATTAATAAATTCTGCAAGTTTTTCTTGAGAAATATCATTATCTATTCGCAAATTCTTAATTTTGCGACCAATATTGTTTTTTAACTTGCGTAAACCCATGTTTTAATTTTGTCATATAATGCAAATTTTACAGTAATATCAATATTACAAAAATATCTAAAACATGCTATAGACATGTGTTTACAAAATTTATAATTCATGTTACTCTGATTTTATTATTTTATAAAGGAGAAAAATATGTTTTGTAGTAAATGCGGAAAAGAAATACATGATGAAGCTGTTATTTGTGTTCATTGTGGTTGTCAAACAAATAGAAAAAGTAGCCAGCCAAAAGATAAAACCTATACAACTGCATTGTTATTATGTATATTTTTAGGGGTTTACGGAGCACACAGATTTTATACTGGAAAAGCAGGTACTGCAATAGCTCAATTACTTATAACTATTTTGACACTTGGCTTTGGAGTTATAATTACATTCCCTTGGATGATTATTGATTTGGTTTCAATTATTTGTGGCAACTTTAAAACAGCTGACGGCGAAGATTTAATAAAATAGAAAGGTTTATATGTATTGTACAAAATGTGGTAAACAAATAGAAGACGATTCTAAATTTTGCATATATTGTGGTTGTGAAGTAGAAGAAGAACAACAATCTAAGCCAGTAAAAAACAATAAAAAGAAAAATCAGTCTTCTTCAATTTTAGGAGTACTTATAGTTGTTGGTATTCCTATTTTTATTGGAGTAGCTATTTTGGTAATAAATACCATAGTACATAGCTTTGACCCAATGAAATATGAGATTAAGGACTTTATTAAGGTAGCATCAGAACCTCAATTTAGAAGAACTGATTATTATCAATATTTTAATCCAACTTCTGATGCAGTTGAATACTGTACAAATATAGAAATGAAAGAGGGAAGACCTTTCAAAACAAGATGTTCTGCAAATCCTGAAAGCTTGCAAGAATTTAGAAATTGTTATCAGAATAGAGGTATAGGGAGAGTTTTGGAAGAGGGTGCAGCTATATATAATTTTTCAAAAATGGCTGAATATACGTACCTTATTACAGACCAAGAAGAAGCAACAAATACAGGAATTTACGTTATGTGTGGATTTAAAACAACTGGTTCTTATTCAAAAGATACAAAAACTGTAAAAAGTGATATTGAATATTGGAAAGAAACCCTAGAGGGAGCAAAAACAAACAAAGTTTCTGTTACTTGCTACATTGATTATCTTAAAAACGCTGAGTCTATTGATAAAATAACAGAATGTTCTCAAAAAAATATTAAAAAACTTGATGAAAATTTTAAATATGAAAGAGATAAAAATGGAAATATCATATATAAAGAAGATTTAGCCGAAGATATTCCAAATGACGGAAGTGTAGATTTTTCAGAAACCGAACAATCTAAAGATACACAAACTAATAATACAGCACCAGCACCAAAGAAAGTTACGAAAGTTGTACCTGTTCAAAAACCTCAGGTACAAAAAGCTGTAACGCAAATTCCACAGCCTACACCTGTTGCACCTACAAATATTCAACAAAATAATAATAGTGCTGTAGATGATTTTATGAATTAGCAAAGGAAAAATTTATGAAGAAATTATTATTTATATTTTTAGCAATTTTAATTACATTACCAGTTTTTGCAAATACTAATTGGCAAGAACTACATAATAAAGGAAAAGTCTTTTTTATTGATACTAATAGCATTATGGTTAGCAATTCTTTTTGCCAATACTGGATTAAAAATTATCAAGAAAATACAACTAGAAAAATGAATGTTATTTCAAATTGTACTGATAATACAACAGCTGTACAAAAGGTTTTAATTTATGATGAAAATGATAAGATTACATCTTCAAAAGATTTAAAAAATGCTCTAACAACCGTTGTACCTGATTCTGATTCTAGTATAGCTCATTCTTACGCTTGTAATATATGCCAAGAAACTTTAAAAAAAGAGCAACGAGCAAAACTTATAAATAGAGGAATTTATAGTGGAGTGAATGTATTATTAGGTCTATAAATGAGGTTATTATGCAAGAAAAATTAAATTTTAGAACAATTAAAGAATGTTATGAATTATTTAACATGGAAGACAAATATCAACCACGAAAAGCGTGGTTTAGAATAAAAAGTGATTTATGTCTATGGTGTCCAAATTTAGATAATAATAAAAATTGGGGAAACGAAGAAAATACAGACGAAATCGTAGAAACAAATATAAATGAAGATTATTATGAAGATGCACTTAACAGCGATGAAATAAGAATAACTTTCGTAAAACGTAAGTCTACAAATTATTGTTTTAGTGGGCATTATGTAATAGATAAAGAAAAGACTAAAAAATATCCAAAAAACAAAAGAGTTTGGAAACGAATTGAAAAATAATTTTTTAGTATAAAAATGGCGACTCGTAGAGTCGCCATTAATCGTATATTAGTTGTTGGGCAAGTATGCTCAACCTACAACTAAAAATATTTATATCTCTTTTTATTCTTTTTCAAAAGCTTCTTTGATAGAAACTTCGTACGGCGCACGCAATATGCCTTTTTCTGTAATAATACCTGAAATAAGTTCGTTTGGTGTTACATCAAAGGCTGGATTTAAAAATTTGATACCTTCAGCGCAAACAGTTTTACCATTGATATGTGAAACTTCTTCGTGCGAACGTTCTTCGATAGGTATTTCTTTACCAGATTTAATGTTTCTATCGATTGTTGAAAGTGGTGCTGCAATATAGAACGGTACGTTATGGTATTTTGCTGCAATAGCAACGGTATAAGTACCAATTTTGTTTGCAGTATCGCCGTTTGAAGCAATTCTATCTGCTCCAACAACAACCATATCAATCATACCCTTGCTCATAAAATATGAACACATACCGTCAGTAATGAGAGTTACTGGAATACCGTCTGTTTTAAGTTCAAAAGTTGTAAGTCTTGCACCTTGTTGTCTTGGTCTTGTTTCGTCTGCAAAAACTTGTATTGTATTATCTTTTGCAAAAGCTGAACGAATAACACCAAGTGCTGTACCATAAGCTACTGTAGCTAATGCACCAGCATTACAATGTGTCAGGATTGTTGCACCTTTTGGAACAACTTCTGCACCATAGTCGCCCATTTTTTTATTAATTTCGATATCTTCATTTTCCATTTTGATACCGTTTTCAACTAATTCTTTTACGATACCGTCAATGTCAGAAGTTGAATTTTCTATCAATTCTTTTTGTTTTTTACAAGCCCACATTAAATTTACTGCTGTAGGTCTTGAAGTTGCCATATAATCAGCTTTTTCAATTAAATTTTTAACAAATTCTTCTCTTGAAAGATTTTCTTTTTGAAGTTCTTGGGCGTAAAGTGCAACACCATGAGCGCCAGCAATACCGATTGCAGGAGCACCTCTAACAATCATCGTTTTAATTGCGTCATACATTTCGTCGCCTGTTTTTACGTCAACATATTTAAACTCGTATGGCAAAATAGTTTGGTCAATTAATCTTGAAAAATTATCTGCCCATTCGATAGTTTTTATTTTGCTGTGAAATTCCATTTTTACTCCTAGCTATATAAATTTGTTATTTAATTTCTATATCAATATTTTCGTTGTTTTCTTCTTTTTTTATGCCTGAAAGAGCTTCATAAACATAAGCTGTAACAAGACCTGTAAATGCGTTCATTAGAGCTGATAATAAACCTACAAAAATTATTAGCATTATAAGAACAATAAATCCACCAAAATTATTGAAGAAATATAATAAAAATGATGTGTGTACTGGAATAAAACTTAGTAATGCGTGAAAACCTTTAGTTAAAAGGCTTAAGATAATATCTAAAGGTACAAATACAACTGAAAATGCGATAAATGATACAAATCCAACAACTGCTCCAAAGATTGAACCTTCTCTTAAATCAAATATTCCAATCATATTATTTCTTTTCATGTAATATAAAACTCCTCCACTAAGGAATAGCATTAATATTGTGAAAGAAAACACATTAATGTATGGAATGATTGACACTACTGCAAGTGCACCACCTGCAATAGCACTAAGAATAGCAATTTGTTTTAATAATAATATGTTGATATTCATAATTTAACCTCTCTATTTTGTATAGTTATTTTGTCACAAGTTTATCGTTTACGCAACATCTAGCACAGCATATCCCCATGGCGATAGAATCGACTGTATCATCTAGTTTTGGTAAATCTTCCTGATTAAGTGTAATTTTTACCATTCTTTCTACTTCTTTTTTATCAGCTCTACCAAAACCAGTAAGATTTTGTTTTATTTCAAGTGGTGTGAATTCGTAGATTTGAATGCCGTATTTTTCAAGCGCCATAACGATTACGCCCCTTGCTTCGGCTACAGGAATGATTGTTTTTTGATTTTTAAAATAGAATAATTTTTCTATAGATGCAACATCTGGTTTAAATTTTTCGATAATCGTGCACATGTCCTCAAAGATTTCTAAAAGTCTTTGAGAATCTTTTTTGTCAGATTTAGTTTGAATAGAACCAGAGGAAACAAGCTCAAGAGTATCTCCTTCTGTATTGAGAAGAGAATACCCTACAATAGCCATTCCTGGGTCAATACCGAGTATAAGCATAAGGTAATTATATCAGATTTTTTAAGTTAAATCCAAACGTAAAATAATGGTAATAATTAAACAAAAACATCATGTGAACTTTTGTAAAGTGTACAAAAGACACTAATATGTGTACTCTTGAGAATTTGTGAAAAATTAGTACAAAACAAACAGTTGACTTTTAAGCTTATTAGGCGCATAATATAAATGTGGATTGAAAGTGTAAAAAGAACACTAAATACATTTACTCTAAATTATATAAACTCCTAAAAAAATAAACACTAAAAAGACCATTAGGATGCAGAAAACACCGCCTCAAAGGCGGCTTTTTATTATGTGTTTTTCTTGTTTGAAGATAGATTTCCTTCATGGTACGATTAACTCTGTTATGGTATATCAAGGTCAAGTTCTAAAAATTCATTCAGACTTTTATTATGTGAATTCAGATGAAAAAATTCACGAATGCAAGTTGAGAGAGGTTTTGAAGAAACAAAAACAACGAGTTGTTGTTGGTGATTTTGTTGAATTTGAGGATGAAAAAATTACAAAAATATTACCTCGTAAAAATTTTATTCCTCGTCCTGCAGTTAGTAATGTTGATCAAATGATTATTGTTTCTGCAGTAAAAGAGCCTGCTTTAGATTTTATGCAACTAAACAGATATATTTGTTTTGCAAAATACTATAATATTCCAGTAAAACTTTGTTTTAACAAAAATGATTTATCACAAGATGATATGTTAATTGAGAGAGTTTTTTCAATTTATGAACCACTTGGCTACGATATTATTTTTACCTCAGCGCTTGAAAAATCAAATATTGATGATTTTATAGATGTTTTAAAAGATAAAACGACTGCCCTATGTGGTAATTCTGGGGTTGGAAAATCAAGTTTGGTTAATGCTATAAATCCAAATTTAAATTTAAGAACTGGATTAGTAAGCGAAAAAACAGAACGTGGTACTCACACAACTCGTCATTGTGAAATTTTAAAAGTAACTGATGATATAAAAATTGTTGATACTCCAGGTTTTTCAAATCTTAGATTTGATTTTATTTTACCATTAGAAATAAGTGACTTATTTGTAGAATTTGATAAATACAAAGGTTTATGTAAATATTCTGATTGTCTACATTTTCATGAAGACGGTTGTGCCGTTCTTGAAAATTTAAGAGAAATTGCAGAAACTCGATATGAAAGTTATGTTGCTTTTGTAAAAGAGGCTCAAGAATACAAAGAAAAAGTAAAATATTCAGGTATAAAGGTAGAAACTTTTTCTAAAGAACATAACAACAAATCTATGGCGAAAATTAGTGCAAGAAAACGCCAAGATTCAAGAAGATTATCAAAACAAAAATTAGTAAAAGAGGAAACACACGATGAAGAATTATATTGATTTAGTAGAAAAAAAGTTAGATGAATACATTCCTGTACAATATCCAGAAGAAATTTTTGAATCTATGAGATATAGTGTACTTGCAGGTGGCAAAAGATTAAGACCTGTTATGTGTTTAGAAACTTGCAAATTGTTTGGTGGAAATGTTGAAGATGCACTTCCAATAGCTTGTGCTATTGAAATGTTGCACGTACAAAGTTTAATCCATGATGATTTACCTTGTATGGATAATGATGATTTTAGACGTGGAAAACCTTCTAATCATAAAGCTTTTTCTGAATCAACTGCTGTTTTAGCAGGCGACGCACTAATAAGTTATGGTATTCAAACAATTATAGAAAAATCAAAAAATCTATCACCAGAAAAAGTTTTGAAATTAGTTGAATTGTATTCAAATGCTGCAGGTGTTTTTGGAATTATTGCTGGTCAAATTGTTGATATTCAATCAGAAGGTAAAAAGATTGATGCAAAAACTCTTGAATACATTCACACTCATAAAACTGCAGACATGTTTAGATTTGCTCTAAAAGCAGGTGGTGTTGTTGCAGGTGTTTCTGATGAGGTTTTGGAACATTTAGATGAACTTGGTTTGAAATTAGGCATTGCATTCCAAATTTGTGATGATATTTTGGATGAAACTTCAACTTTTGAAGAAATGGGTAAAACTCTAGGAAAAGATGAAGTGGCTGAAAAGTCTACATACACTAGATTGTACGGTTTGAAAGAGTCTGAATGTAAAGTTGATTGCCTACTTGATGAGTGTCGTGCTATACTAAACAAATACAATATAAAATCTAATGTGTTAGAAGACATCATTTCTTCTATAGAGAGAAAGGCTAAAGTTTAATAATGGAACTAATTTCTGGATTAATATACAACAATGGTATAGAAGCACTTTTTGTTGGTTTAACAGCAGCAATTATTGCTCAAATAATAAAATTTTTCTTACATTTGATTGTACATAGAAAAGTTGATTTTAGAGTATTTACAACAACAGGTGGTATGCCGAGTTCACATTCTGCAGGCATGGTTGGTTTGGCTGTATCAGTTGGTATTATTGCAGGTTTTGATTCTTTATATTTTGCAGTTGCAGCAGGTAATGCTCTTGTTGTTATGTATGATGCAGCAGGAATTAGACGTGCATCTGGTAAAATGGCTGTATGTTTAAATAAAATGATGGATGATTTTTACAATCACGACGCTGCAGCTATTGGAACAAAATTAAAAGAACTTCTAGGTCACACTCCTTTAGAAGTATTTGGTGGCGCTATTCTTGGTATCCTTTACGCATACTTTGTTCATTACTACCTTTTATAGTAATTAGCGTTTAGTCGATATCATCGTCTTTATGTTCTTTTATAATTTCATCAAGAACAGATACCATTATTTTTGTATATTCTTCTGGTTTATTAATTGATAATTCTCTTAATTTATCAAAAGATTTATCGTTTTGAAATTCTGCAGATTTTAAAGCTTCTTTTGTTCCTTCAATAATTGTTTTTGTAGGATTAATACCTCTTTTGTTAAACTTCATAGCCTGATTAATTCCATCTTTTGACATTCCTATTAAGGCTTTCAATTCTTGATTATCTGAACCCAAATTATTAAATACGAAAGAAATCAACATTCTTGGCGCAATTTGATTTGTTGCCCAATTACCTTTTTTCAACTTTTCAGCAACCATACCAACAGAAGTTTCAACCGCAACATCTCTTGTTTGCGTTAAAACCTCATCTAATACATCATAACCTGTTCCTGCACAAGGAATAATATTATCTAATATACCTATCGCAAATTTTTCAGCACCACTTATCGCTGAAGAATGAAGAAGTTTTTTAAATGTTTTTGAATCAAAAGCATTTTCTGTTTTATATGTCATTTTATCAGAACCATCTATAAGCATTTTCACACCTGCAGTCGTAGCAACTTTTGATACCAAATTTGCAAAACCTGCTTCCGGAGCTGTTAGCATAACTAAAGTTCCAAGCGCAGAACGTGTCACGCCTCTTACGGCAGCAGCACCAATAATTTGAGAACGATTATATTTATCAACTCTTTCTTGAATATGATTTTTTGTACCATAAGCCTTTACATAAGCATCATCATATTCTTTTTTTAACTCTTTAATATTTTTGCCATGACTTAAATTTATTGAAGTTTGTTTTGTTGTTTCTATTAAAAAATTCGCCATTAATCCATAAGCACTGTATTTTTCTTGGTCAGACATTTTTTTTGTATCCATACCACTTGCCTTTAAGCTAGCGTTTAACGTATCTTTCGAACCTACAATACTTACAAGATTATTTTCTAAATTCTTTAAAATATCTTCTTTTTTAGTTGTTTTATTAAAATATGGTACAGAACCAACATTTGCAAAATAATTAGGAACTCTTTCGATTTTATCTTTAAGTTCACCTTTATTTTTATTATAAATATCTAAATCTTCTTTTAACTTTGTAGAAACAATATCAGATACTGCTTTTGTTGTAACTGCCATGTTAAACTGTTTAGCAATTTTTTCATATTTTCTGATGTTAGACTGTTTATAATCCACACCAAAAATTTCTTTGAATTTATCCGTAAATTTGTCTTCTTTTACTGATTTTTTCAAATCATTTATTTGTTCATTATATTTATTAATATCTTCCTGAACTAAAACGGCTCTATTGTTAGAATTCCAAAGCCTACTTACTGAATCGGCTACTCTTCCAGCCCATCCTTCTGATGCTAATTGACCGTTTAACGAAAGCTGGGCATCCTTTCCAGCATTTAATAATGAATCGGTTGTTACATTATATTGTTTTAATCTATTTGACTTTCCTGTAAAATTAATATTTGAATTGTGTTCAAAAGTGTCAGGTTTTTGGACAAAGTTATTTTGTCTAAACCCTTTTTGAATAGGTTTATTTTGAATTTTATTAGTATTTGATATGTTTAAATTTGTCGATATATTCAAAATACAATACACCTATAAATGAACACAACCTACCCATACTTAAAGTACCAAACAAAAATTTTATTGCTATATTCTCAGAACATGTTAAGTTTTTGTTACATAGCTAATATCTAGAAATAGCATGCTTTTTGAACTAATTAATAATACTCAAAATATTATTTTTATGGTTGTTTTGCTATACTAAATTACGAAAAAATTAGGAGAAATAAAAATGATTAGATTAGGTATTTTAGGATATGGTAACTTAGGTCGTGGTGTTGAAAACGCTATGAATTTTAATAAAGACATGGAATTATGCGCAATTTTTACAAGACGTAATCCTCAAGATGTTAAAGTTAATTCAAACACACCTGTTGTTTCTGTTAACGACATTGAACAATGGAAAGATAAAATTGATGTTTTAATTATTTGTGGTGGTTCTGCTACAGATTTACCTGTACAAACTCCGAAATATGCAAAAATGTTTAATGTAATTGATAGTTTTGATACTCACGCAAGAATCCCTGAACACTTTGCAAATGTTGATAAAGTAGCAAAAGAATCAGGTAAAATTGCAATTATTTCTTTGGGCTGGGATCCAGGAATGTTCTCACTAAATAGATTATTTGGAAACATCTTATTACCAAATGGAAAAGATTATACTTTCTGGGGTAAAGGCGTTAGCCAAGGTCATTCTGATGCAATTAGAAGAATTAAAGGGGTAAAAAATGCTAAGCAATATACAATCCCTGTAGAAGAAGCTTTAGCTTCTGTAAGAAACGGTGAAAATCCTGAACTTACTACAAGACAAAAACACACAAGAGAATGCTTTGTTGTATTAGAAGAAGGTGCTGATGCAAAACAAGTTGAGCACGAAATTGTAACTATGCCAAATTATTTTAGCGACTATGATACAACTGTTCACTTTATTTCAGAAGAAGAACTAATCAAAAATCATTCTGGTATTCCTCACGGTGGTTTTGTAATTAGAAGTGGTGAAACCTCAGAAGGTACAAAACACGTTATCGAATATAGTTTGAAACTTGATTCAAACCCTGAATTTACATCAAGCGTACTTGTTGCATACGCAAGAGCAAGCTATAAGTTAAACAAAGAAGGTCAATCAGGTTGCAGAACAATTTTCGATATTGCACCAAGTTATTTAACTAATAAAACAAATGAAGAATTGATTTCTACTATGTTATAGGATTTAATTAGTTTTTTAAGAGGCGAATTTTGCATTGCAAAATTCGCCTCTGTCACTAATATTATTTTAAAATATTACTAAAATGACATTAGGTTTTAAATATGATATTATTTGAATATGGCTATTTTATCAGATGATGAAGAAAGAATAAAAGAAAAACCTAGAAAAAATCCTGTTATAAAGGCAGAAACTATTGCCTATGACAGAGTTTTTGAAAATTCAATTCGTCCAAAATCTTTTGATACTTATGTCGGTCAAACAGCTTTAAAAGAAACTCTTAAAATTTCTATTGAAGCAGCAAAAAAAAGAAATACAACGTTAGACCATGTTTTATTTTATGGCCCTCCAGGATTGGGAAAAACTACTCTTGCAGGAATTATTGCAGAAGAATTGGGAACTTCTGTTAAAATTACCTCTGCTCCGTCTTTTGAAAGACCAAGAGATATTATCGGTGTTTTGATGTCATTAAAAGAAGGAGAGGTTCTATTTATTGATGAAATTCATCGTTTGAATACTGTTACAGAAGAAATTTTATACCCTGCTATGGAAGATTTTTATCTTGATATGATGACAGGTAAAACTCAAACAGTAAAAACTATGAGAATAAAACTTCCTAAGTTTACTCTTGTAGGTGCAACTACAAAAGCTGGTGGAATTTCAAGCCCTTTAAGAGATAGATTTGGTTTTGTTCATAGATTACAGTTTTATTCAGTAGATGAATTAACTCAGGTTATTTTAAGAACTGCAAAAATTTTAAATATTGAAGTTACTAAAGACAGTGCAAAAGAAATTGCAAGACGTTCTCGTGGAACTCCTCGTATCGCAAATAGATTACTAAAAAGAGTCGGAGATTTTGCCATTGTTAAAAATGAAGGTAAAGTTGACTTAAGTTTAACAAATGAGTCTTTATCTGTTTTAAAAATTGATGAATACGGCTTGGATGAAACAGATAGAAATATGTTGATGTTCATTATTGAAAAATATAATGGTGGACCTGTTGGCTTGGATACAATTGCAGCAGCCTTAGGAGAAGATGTTCGCACAATTGAAGATGTTTGCGAACCCTATTTACTTCAAGCAGGCTTGCTTGTAAGAACTCCTCGTGGTCGTAAAGTTTCTCCAGAAGCTTATCGCCATTTTGGTTTAAAGGAAGTTTAATGAAAAAATTATTTATACTTTTTATTTCAATGTTTATGTTTTGTTGCTCTTGTTTTGCTATTCAAGATGATAAAGTTTTGAACGCAGAAACAGGCTTTGTAAAACACATTGATTACATTGAAGAAGGAGAAACTAATAAACAAATTGTAGATGTTTTAATAAAATCTGGAGATTTTAAAGGTCAAGAAGTTGAAATAGAAAATGTGTTAACTGGAAATCCTTATTATGATATTCTTTTAAAAAAACATGATAGTGTTGTTTTGCATTTGGAAGATTCCGATGATGGAATACAATTTTATATTTCTGATATAAAAAGAGTTCAAGGATTGTATTTTCTACTAGGTGTGTTCTTTTTATTAGTCGTACTTGTTGGTGGTAAAAAAGGCTTTATGAGCCTTGTTGCAACTGGACTTATCGTGTGTCTTGTTGTTTGGTTTTTAACTCCAATGATTTTAATGGGATTTAATCCAATTGTTGCGACAGTTATTCTTTGTCTTGTCTCGTCTGCTATTGCCGTGTATTTTGTCGGTGGAATTAATTTTAAGAGCACTTCTGCCGTGCTTGGAACGGTGTCGAGCTTGGTTATAGCATCAATAATGTCTTGTATTGTTATTGCAATTTCAAGACTTACGGGCTTTTGTTGTGAAGAAGATGTTTTCTTGTTTACAGCGCACCCTGAGTTGAATTTTGTTGGCATTTTGACTTCTGCAATGATGATTTCTGCATTGGGAGCTGTTATCGACGTTGCAATGTCTATTGCAAGTACTATTAACGAAATTTATGATTTGAATAATAAAATGACATTGAAAGAACTTTACTGTTCTGGGATGAATGTTGGTAAGGATATTATTGGTACAATGACAAATACCTTGATTTTAATGTATTTGGGTGGATCTTTGCCACTTGTACTATTGGCTCATAATATAGACTTGATGAAATTCTTTAACTTGAATATGGTAGTGACAGAAATTTCTTCTGCCCTTGTGGGTAGTATTGCACTTGTTGTTTGTGTTCCTGTTACTGCAATTATTACGGCATATTTACTAGAATTAAAAAAGAAAAACCTTGATAAAAATGTAGATTTTGAATTTGATAATAATGACGATAGTGAAATGTCATCCGAAAGTCAGTAAAAATAGGGTATTTATTTGCAACTTAGTTCTGATTTTGAACTAACGCAAGATGAAATAAATACACTAAAAACTTTTGATAAAAACCAAAATTTAATAGAATGTTCTCAGAATACAAAATTATCCGAATTTGCAATGACATGGGTGTAATTTGATATATATATATTAGCCAGTTGGGTATAACACATTTAATTTTGAAAGAGTTTAATATAAGTATATAAAATATTAAATCTTTTTCATACTTCTAGTTATTGTTATAGAGGCATTATACCTCTATTTTTTTATCACTGAGACGAGGACTCTGCCGAGAGGAACGATTGAGTATCGTAACTCGAGAGGTGTCGGGTTCGACAATAAAACTTTGAAATATGGTGGAGACGAGGACTGTGCCGAAGAAAAGGTGACTAAATGTCACGTTTTCTGAGAGGAAAGAACCCCTGTCAGGGTTCGACAATAAAACTTTGAAATATGGTGGATTGAACTGTCCAGTGAGCAAGAGGCTCTAAATAGTTCACTCGGATAACTAAATTTACAATTAATTGATTAACTTGAAGTAATCGTCTAATGTTAGATATTTGTTCTCTAACATATTACCTGCGTCATCTATAGAAATTTGTATTAGACCTTCGTATTGAGTACTTTCATACTCCTCTGTGGTTGCTTCAATAACAGCTTCTACGATATCTAAATCGTTTATATCTTTAAAATTTAAATCATGTACTTTATTTACCGACAAATCACTTGTCTTAATTACGCAAGTTTTACAAAGACTTTCGATAGTTGAAATTACTTCTGTTGATGGAACGTTGCTATATCTAATTCCCCCATCAGTTGATATTACAGAGATTGAGCCTTCTTTTAAGGTCTTTTTTAGAACTTGTTTTGGATTGTTTTCTTTTGAACCGTGGTGTGATATTTTTATCAAGTCGGAAATATATTTATCCTTCTCATTAAAGATTTCTTCCCAATTTTTAATTGAGGCATCTCCTGATAATAAAATAGTTCTGTTTTTATAAACCATTTTTAATACAATCGAAACGTCATTATATTCAATATTTGTAGATGGTAAAATTTGTTTTTTTCTAAAACTATTTAAAGTCTTAGGAGAAGGATTAAGGCATAACATTTCAACTTCACCAATACTATAAGTCTGGTTTCTTTCAATCAGAATGAACTTTTTATCTAATTGTCGTTTATTTAATTCCGCGAATAAAGTTATTGCTTTTCCTAAAGATTTTGATACGTCACGCTCTTTGTCGTTATTAGTCAATCCATATAAAATAAATTTATCAATATTGTTTTTATAATTTTCTACAATAATATCAATTCCCTTATAATGATCACTATGAGGGTGTGTTATACAGATAAACCTTAGAGTCTTTACATTTTTTCGCTTTAAAAATTTTAAAACTTGTGGTTCCTTCTCATTTATGTTTCTATTGCAATCAATAATTCCCCAAGTATTATCTGGGAAATTTATAGCGATTGAATCACCATGTCCAACATTAAAAAAATAAAAACTAAGCATTAGTTAACCAATTCTTTGTATAAGCAATCATATACAGTATTTTTAATAATTCCAGGACTGTAAGGCTCAATATGAATGTTTAACCCATCTTGAATCTTTTCGTATACAACATAAAATTCAGAACCTTTAAAAAATAGATTTTTACTCTTTAATATTGAAGAATAATATTTGTTTAATTTTTTTTGAGTTTCTCCGTTTTTAAGTGAAATTTCAACAATAGCTTCATCGTCGGAGTTAATCAATATTATTCTATAAAGAATTTTTTGAAAATCAGTTTCTTTTGCAAAAGAAAAATCTTTTATTGATGTATCATCCGGAATATCTGCAAAAGAAATACACAATTTCGTTGTCGCATCACCTTGTTCATTTATTATGAAATTTTTTAGTGTAGTATTTCCCTTTGTCCAAAACTCATCACCTGTTGTAAAAATAGGTAATTCTGTTGTGGTTGTCGCAGTATTAATACTATTTTGGTTATTAGTTTCTATTGTTATCATAATTGAGTTATCTCTTTACATTTATCTTCAAAATCATTATACAGGTTTTCTATATAACCTACAATCTTTTTGAGTTTTTCAAAGCGTTTCATCGTATCAGCTTTATCTTCTAATATTTTAAAATTATAGTTAACTGAAATATTATAAATATAAGGAATGATAATATCACCATTTTTATCTGTTTCGCCTTGAACTTTTTTTATTGAATATGTAGCAATACAACTATATAATTCTTCTAGATCCAAAGGTATTTTTACCGTAAAACCTGTATTTTTACTCCAATTCTTAAATGTTTTGTCACTTATATTTTCATTAAAAATTGATAATCGTTTATCTGTCTCGCAATCTGCATGATAATTGATACCAATTGCAGAAATTTCTTGTAATTTAAATTGAGCTAAAGTTTTTAATAAGTTTTTTAATCTATCTTTGTTATCTAAATAATCAGAAGATAAAATATCTACTCTTGCATCACCAACTGAATACATAATCTGAGTATTCTGATTGCGATATACAGCTAGGGGCATAGGAAAATCTATTGGCAAAGGAATGTTTGACTGTACTGGAATTTTTTTGAAATCTGCGTTATATGTTTTAAAGCTTTCAGAAGATTCCAATTCACTACTAAATTGATTAGCATCTATAAATCTATAATTTGCTATTACAAAAATAGCCTTTTCGTTGATTTTATTCATGTTTTCCTCAAAATTATATTACATAAAAATTAAATATTTTTCAATATTTTAAAATTATTTCAAGAAAAATACATGCCTCAAATGGAGGATGTTCTACTTATCAAGAAGTGTTTATTTAATAAAAAAGATTGAAAAGTTATCTCATCAGCTAAAGGCTCTCTTAGTATTTATAATGTTTCCTAGTTTTTAGTATATTTTAATTCGATGCACAAAATTTTTTTTAATTTGTTGGAAGTATTATAAATATTGAAAAAGAATGTTCTTTTGAATTTTGAAAACAGGTAGATAACAGGACAAAAACAATCATTTATCAGGTTTATTACTGGTTAGTTTGTGAATAATTTAAGGAGAAAAATGTGAGCGAAGAAAGAAAAATACAATGTCCATATTGTGAAAGTGACAAGATCAAGAGTAATGGATATCAAAAAAATGGTAAAAAGCGTTATAAATGCAATGAAAAAGGGTGTGGAAAAACTTTTCAGGAATTTTTACCATATGATGCTAAAAGATTTTTTAGTACATTATATAAATTAATAGAAGAAGATGATGAAAACAGAATTTCTTTTCAAAAAGACGAAATTGATAAATTTTTACCGAAATTTGCCAATAAAACAAAATGGCAAGAAATTGTTATTAAAGAAATCCCAGAGAAATTAAAGATAAATTCTTATAATCCTAAAATAGCAATTGTTTATCAAAATGAAACACAAATACAAATATTTAAATTTAAAGATAAAATTGGTTCTGAAAAATGTTATAAATTTGAAGTATGGGATCAGAATAATAAAAGAGGTGTATTAGAATAGGAATTTTTTAGTTGCTATTAAAAAATATTTTCAAAAATCAAATCGTTGATTTCACTGGGCTTTGGCTAATTGATGAGAAAATAACATGTTCATAGTTTTTCTTAGATTCTATACAGGAAAAAGAATCTAGAAAGGAAATACAATGAATAAATCAGAAAAAACAACGTTTTTCTCTTTTGAAGACAAGTTAGAGTACCATGATATTATATGGATCTCAATTGATTTTCTTAAAGACTCAGGAAAGCAATTTAGAAAACATTCGAAAAAGAAAATTGAATTGCTAGCAAAACAACTTGAAAATTTTCGAGTTTGCATTCCACTTGTAGTTAATGAAAACTATGAAATTGTCTCAGGCTTTGCTCGTTTTTATGCTGCAAAAAAATTAGGATTAAAATTTTTGCCAATAATTTTGGTTTCAAATTTAACTTCCGAAGAGCTTGAGTACTACAAAATAGCTGAAAATCAAATAACGCTTGAAGGCTCTAATTGGGATTTACCATTACTTAAAATTGAATTTGAAAAAATCAAAGAGTTAAACTTTGATTTAGAATTAACAGGTTTTGAAATTCCAAAAATTGAAGCAATCATTTATGACAAAAAACAAAGTTCTGTAACTGACGAAAAATTGTTATCTAATGAAGACGAGCCTCAGATTACAAGAAGGGTAAAGTCAGGTGATATTTGGCAACTTGGTAATCATAAACTTCTTTGCGGTGATTCTACTAAGTTGTATTCATTCAATCAACTTTTAAAAGATGAAAAAGTTAACATGGTAATTACTGACCCTCCGTATAATCTTCAGGTTAAGAATATTGTAGGAAATGGAAAAATTCAGCATGATGAGTTTTCTATGGCAAGTGGTGAAATGAGTTCAGAAGAGTTTACTCAGTTTCTTGCTATTGTTATGCAGAATATTCAAAATTCCTGTCTAGATGGAGCATTGGCATACTTTTTTATGGATTGGCGACACTGTACTGAAATCTTAAATGCAGGAAAAAACTTTAATCGATTATTGAACATTTGTGTTTGGAATAAAATACAAGGTGGAATGGGTTCAATGTACCGTTCTCAACACGAATTTGTATTTGTATTTAAAAATGGTTCTGCATCACATGTCAATAATATTCAACTTGGTAAATTTGGGCGGAATCGGAGTAACGTCTGGGATTTTAAAGGTGTACATGTGACGAATCCTGAAAACAAGGGTGATTTAATGTTTCATCCGACAGTAAAACCAGTAAAAATGATTGAAGAAACAATTTTAGATGCTAGCAATCCGAAAGAAATAGTTTTAGACTGTTTCGCAGGTTCTGGCTCTACATTGCTAGCATGTGAAAACATAGGAAGATATTGTAGAGCAATAGAGTATGAAGAAAAATATTGTGATGTGATTTTACATCGTTGGCAACTCTTGACTGCTAAAGAACCAGAATTTGTATGTAATATTAACAATAATAAGGAGGTCTAAGACATGTTAGAAAATAATACTTTTGAAATAGAAGAAACTCAAAAACTAATTGATGAGGCTATTAAAAAATACCGTAAGGACAAATTAAGAGATGAAAAAGGTCGATTCAAAAAAGGAAATTCTGGTAATAAAAAAGGTCGTCCTCGCAAAAAAGAATTAAATAATATTACTGATATTTTAAATGTTATTTTAAAAGAAAAAACTGATTTAAAAATTCTAAAAATAAAAAAGCAGGCAAATTTACTAGATGCATTAATTTATAAATTGATTACCCAATTGCTCAACAAAGGTACGCCTTACCAAATAATTAAGTTTTTAATAACTTTCAGCTCATATATCAATTTGGAAGTTAACATTGATACTAAAAAAAATTTAAACAATGAAACTTTTTTATCTAATTCACAAAATCCTGAAGAAATTACTAGGGGTATCTATCAAGTGATGGACAAAAAGAACGGAATTAACAGAATTCCAGAAGAATTATTAAATCAAAAGGAGGAAAACAATGAAAACGAATAAAACTACATACATAAATGGAGAAATCATCAATTACATTGAAGCTGATGGTACAATATTAGTATCTTTGGATACTTTAAATAAAATATTTTATTTAAATGAAGATGATTTAATCACAATAAAGGGTACTTATGATAAAAGGCTTTTCGATTACAATGATATTCTTCATCTAAGCAAAAAATACAAATTAAAAAATACTAAAATAATAGGTAGCTTACTAATGATTAAGCCTAATAATACTAAATTTTATGAATTTGATGAAAAGTTCTCAAAACCAGTTAACGACATTTGTTATGCTATTGAAAATAAATTGTGTTTAAAGTTAAAATACAAAAACTATAATGAAAGATTTGTAGAGCCTCTTTCGATTGGAAAACTAAAAAATGGGCAGATTGCTTTATATGCTCGTCAAATTGCTGGATACTCGAGTTCTGGGATAAGTTCAAATACATTTAGAATGTTTTATTTAAACGAAATCTACAATATTGAACTTCTAGAAAAAGAGCCTTTTGAATTTAGTTGGAACGAGAATTTATCCTATAAGCCTAAAAGATTTGTCCAAGTAATAAAACAAATTTGATAAATATTGTTAAAAGTTAGAGATAAGGTTAAGACCCTTATTTCTAACTTTTCCGTGCTAAAGTATACATAAGGAAGAACACACTTAAAAAGGCAAAAGATAAATGTGATTTCCACTAAGAGATGAGCGAAAATTCTTTAGTTGATTTGTTAAAAAACATTTCCAAATTGTTGCAAAATTAAACACCATTATTTTTAAGTAATGACGTTTAATTTTATTTTTTAATATTCAAAAAATTCTTTGCTCCAATTAATATCTGTATTATCTTCAAAAAAGGTTTCAATAGTGTTTAATTGTTCCTTTGTGCATTTACTTTCATCTCCCAAATTTGCCCATTCAAAGCATAGAATAGGTACATCTTTTAAAACCAAATTTTTTGGCATTCCTGCGTTTCCATAGCGAGGCTCTTCTGCAGGCATTCCACTTTCTTCATATTTTATATTTGGTTCACCAGCTGTTGCCTTATCTTTTTTATACTTTTCAACGGCTTTTTTAATTATTTCGGTTTCATTTTTCACATGTTTATCTTTTTTATCAGAAATATCATCCCTGTTTTTAGAGCCTAAAGGCTTAAATACTCCTGAAACTGTTCCAATATAGTTTCCTTCACAATCTGTTATTTTACCCAAAGAATCAATTTCACAATAAGGAGTACCGAGTGCCCTATATTGTCTTAATATACGAGCTACATCTGATGGGAATATACCTTCTTCCTTTGCTTGTCTTATTGTTGTTTTTAATTCAGAAATTGTAGCAGCACTCATATTTGAACCTACTGCGTGTTCAAAATTCATCCAACCAGCTGTGTACATATTACTATTATGATATCTATATTCTTTTCTTGTTTTTTCTAAATCTTTTTCACATTCTAATATGAAATTTGATACCATTTCATCTATTTTTTCATTTCTTTTGTCAATGTTGCCAATTATTTCTGGAGAAGTATATTCATTTATTTTAGATTTAGCTTTATCTGGGTTATTAGCATCACTATTAATAAGTTCAATAAGACCTTGATAATTCCTAATATTTACAAAAATTTGTTTTAAATTTTGTTTATCTGTTAAACTATATTTTAGCTTGTATTTACTTCTTACTGTTGGCAATTTCATACTTACCGCAATACAGTAATTTGACGGTGCATACGGAAAAACTTCATTACAAATTTGAATGGGTCTTATTACAAACATCGCAATAAATGAAATAATGGAAATTAAAATAACCCCTAATATACCAAAATATAAATATTTTTTATTCATAAATTTACCTTTCTATGTTTGTTATTAAAATCTCAAATCATAATCATTAAGAGAACAAGAACCGTCATTATTTTTAAGGTTCTTCAAAGAATCTAAATTTATCAATTTATCAATTTCTTTTTTATAAAATTCATTTCTATTTGCTATTTTCTTCTTTTCAATATTGAATTCTTCTTCAGATATTGAGCCCTTATCTCTTAACTCTTGTAAATGAACGTATTTCCAATATATAGCCATAGGGTTAATGCAGTATTTATTTTTATATGCTCTTTCTATATTATCATCACTATTGTATATATACTTTGTAGCGTCAACACTTAAAAATCCAAAATTTGAAGAAGTGCGATTATATATATAATCTAACATCTTTACCTTTTTATCTAATAGTTGATATTTAGCCTTGTCGACATCCATCCCAGCATTTATTCTGTCTTCAAGTTTTGAATGTTCTTTTTTTAATGCTCTATATTCATCTACTTTATAATCTCGTGAAGTTATAAAAGCTACAGCATTTTTCTGTCTATCTTCATCACCAACAGGAACATCATTGTATAACATATTATTAAAATCATTCATATTCATTGATGAAGGAGCTTCAATAGAATTTTCAGCCATATCATCCTTAATACCACTTATTATTAGACTAGATAAAAGAATAAAAACTATAATGCATCCGCAACCTTTAAAAGAAGTTTCCTCTTTTTTCTTTGATTTGCTCTCGTTGTTTTCTACTTTTTCTAGCCATTCTCCACAATACTTACATTTTTTAGCTGTATCTTGAATTTCTTCACCACAATATGGGCATTTTTTCATTTATTTTTAATCCTTTCTCTTAATTCCATGGGTAATATTTAGTTTTTCCTGTAAAATCCATTAATTTAGGTGCTCTATATGTATTTCCAGATTCCACATCTTTTCTGTCGGTGAACTCTAACATTGCAGTTGACCCATCTTTCATTTGGCAATAAGACATACTTGTTCCTTCGACATTTTTGTAAGGTTGTGGATTATCATAAGAGTAAACATAATCTAAAGAAAAATACATTTTCCAATAAAGTTTTTTACATGTAGGCAAAGTTCCATCCTCTTTAGCCTTTGTCAAAGCTTGTTGATGTCCTATTTTAATTTGTTCTAATCTCTTTTGTTCAGCCTCAATTTTTGCCTGTTCAGCCTTTTTAGCATTTTCTACTTCACGTTGTTTTTCTGCTTTAATTTGTGCTACCGTTTTTACAGGTCCATTAACACTATAAAAATATTTTTGACCACCTATTGCTGCACTTATTGCCATCATTTTTGATAGATGAACGCTCATTTGAATTGGTGTATTCCAATTAACTTTTTTTGTAGCAGGATTATATTCGGCATAAGTATAATCCAAAATATAATTAGTATTTGGACTAATACGTGTTAAGTACATCCAAAATTTTCCTGTCCCTTCATCAAAAAAATAATTGCCATAGCTTCCATTACAATATTTCAAACCGTTTGGGTTGATGTAACAAGGTGCAGAATATGAATCATCATAAGGGTTAGAGTTAGCAATTGAAACAGCAAATACTTTATTGCAATAAATTGTTATAGTTATAACTAATAAAAATACTATTATTATGTTAAATTTTTTCATGTTACCTCGCTTATTCTGTTATTAGATTTTCATTTTCATCTTTAAAATGACCAGTTAAAATAGTAATTAAATCGACTAGCCACCATATTCCAAATCCACCTAGAGTTAAAACAAAAAAGATAGCAGAAATATATCTTTTTACATAAAATCTGTGTGTAAAAATTATACTTAATAGTGCTGTCGAAGTTATAGTTACTTTTCTTGATAATTTTCTACCTTGTGAATCTTTGTATACATTAAATAAAATCATAAGAGTATCGATAAGAGCCCAAAAAAGGCTAATTATTGTGCCAAACATTGAAATCGTAAGAAGTAGTTGCGTTATCCCGATTGCTTTTTTATTGTTATAAAAATTATGCAATCCGAAAAACCCAAGATAACTTGCTAAAAGTAAACTTACGACCCAAGAATTTCCAGTTTTCGTTGTAAGAATTTCGCCACAATGTGGACATTTTAATACATTTGCTTCTACTTGCTCTGAGCAAAATGGACATAAATTATTATTCATTTATCTTTCCTTTTTTAAGTTTGTAATGCTATTTCTGCATTATTAATTAGCATTTGTGATAACTAGATTAAATTGATATTAGCATTAAATACTAATTTAGTCAAGAAAGTTAGCAAAATAGTATCTTTTATTTTGTTGTTTATTCGCTACATTTAAATAAAGGGGATAAAAATGCCAACATTAAAAGAAAAACTTGGATTAAGAATTAAAACTTTGAGAAAAAAATTAGGACTTTCTCAAGAAAAGTTGGCAGAATTAATAAACATGGATAAACCTAATTTGAGTAATATTGAAAGAGGTAAACGTTTTATGACGGCAGAAACTCTTGAAAAGATTGCAACTGCCCTAAATACAACAGAAAGAGAACTTTTTGATTTTAGCGAATCAATTCCCCAAAAATATTTCAGAGCCGATATTGAAAAAATTTTAGATAATTCACAGGAAAAAGACTTGAAGTTTTTCTTAGATGTTATGAATAGTTATAGTCAAATAAAATAAGTAGACACTTTTATTAACTTGATGGTAAGAAAGGTAAGAAATGAGTATTTTAAGTAAAGAAAATTTGTCGGCTGCAATAAGAGATGTCTCACAAATAGAATTACCTATTGGTAAAATTTTGATAAATGATTATATTGGCGAAGGTGGAACATCTATTGTAAAAAAGTGTCAAATTGAAGATTGTGGAAAAGAACTTGCAATTAAATTTTTAGCAGAAGATTTAAGTAATAAACCTTCAACGCAATATAAAAGATTTAAACAGTCTTTTCTTAATATATTTCTTTTACAAAATAAATTACCTGTTGTGCCTCAATTGTATTTTGGCCATTTAAATATTGATAATCTTATTATTCCCTATACCATAATGCCCTATATTCCAACCACATTAAAATCATACAGAAAAAATATCGGTGCTAATTTTAAATTAAAACAATTTGATGTAATTTTTAAATTATTATTAGATGGCATTGAAAAATTTCATGAACATAAAATTGTACATAGAGATTTAAAACCAGAAAACATATTTATACAAGACAAAAAAATCTTAATAGGAGATTGTGATATAGCAATGTTCAACAACCCAGAACATATACAACTTGTATCAACAAAAACAGGTGAACGTTTAGCTAATTACGCATTTTCGGCACCAGAACAATTTGACAGAAAAATCGGAGACGTTAATGATTCTTCCGATTGGTTTGCATTTGGTCAAATCATGTACTGGTTAATAACTTTAACAACAGTAAAAGGTCAAAATCCACCATCTGTCTTATCAATAGATAAATGTTGGATAAAATATAACGATTTAATTATTAAATTAACAACACAGAAACAGACTTCTAGATTAAACAATAAAGAAGAAATAGAAAATTTTTTATTGAAAAATGATACGTATTACAACTCTCTGTCAAGAGAAACAGAAATATATAAAAGCCATGAACTTTTTAATGAAATATTACGTAAAAATTTCCCAGGACGGCAAGGTTTATTTAAAACAAATAATGTAAATTCTATACGTTCTCTTTTTAAAGATTTAAATGAAGTTATAAAAGAGACAGAACTTTATTGTCGTTTTTTTGATTATAGTCTTGGTGACTATTGCGTAGATAGTCTTGAACAATCAAAAAATAAGAATGACGAAATGTTTTGGCTAATTAATAATAATTACGAATTATATATTGAAAATTTATGGATATATAAAGCAGATGCTGGGTTTGATTTTATTGTAATTGAGATAAAGCCTATGCAGACTGATGAAATTTTTGGACAGATTCCAAATAATTATTCTCGAGTTGCAGCAGGATTTGATAATGGAAATTATATAAGTAGTGCTGAATATCATGATGGATATTCTATAGAGTATGGAAAACTTACAGATAATGCAGTACTAAGAGAAAGATATGTAAAAAAAGATTTGTTAATTTTATCACCTCAATTTAGTAGTATGTACAATGCATTTGAAGAAGGTAGTATTGAGCGTTTATTTACAAACTATAAAAATAATAATTATAGATTAGAAGAAGATTATTTTAATGAGTTGATAAACACCTCTCGGTATATACCACACCTTATGCCGTCTTTTTAAAATTCAAATATAAACAATATTATATTCGTAAAACAATCCTATGTTGAAGATTAAAGATATAGTTTCTTTAAATTCTGATATTTTAAAATTTATTGATACGTTTTGTGTTGAAATGCTTGATATATCTCAAAAGTAGAGCGATTAATGTAAGTACAAAAAGAGAGGTATATCAATGAGCTTAAATATCTTTGAAAAAAGAATAAAAGATTGGGAGCAAAAATACGGTTCTTTATCTGCTCAAGTTCAACGTAAAATTGATAAACTTGTTGAACAATATGATAAAACTCAAAATTCAGATAAAGAGCAAAAAGTCTTATCTATTACAAATGGAACAAAATTAGTCAGAGAGTTTAAAGGTAAAAAACACTCAGTAACAGTTATACCTAATGGGTATGAATATAACGGTAACAAGTACAAAAGTTTGTCTGCAATCGCAAACGAAATTACAGGTACGCATTGGAATGGCAAGAAATTTTTTGGAGTAGCATAAATGGAAAAGAAAAAAGTAAGATGTGCAATTTATACTAGAAAATCTTGCGAAGAAGGTTTGGAACAAGATTTTAACTCGCTTGATGCGCAAAGGGAAGCTTGCGAAGCGTTCATTAAATCTCAAAAGCACGAAGGTTGGTCATTAATTGAAAAGCAATACAATGATGGAGGTTTTTCTGGTGGAACAATGGAAAGACCGGCGTTTAAAGAATTACTTAATGACATTGAAAATGATAAAATAGATATTGTTGTAGTTTATAAAGTTGATAGACTTACTCGTTCATTAATGGATTTTTCAAAAATTATTGATGTCTTTGACAAACATAATGCAAGTTTTGTTTCTATTACTCAACAATTTAACACAACGACTTCAATGGGTAGATTGACTTTGAATATTTTATTATCTTTTGCCCAATTTGAACGTGAAGTAACAGGGGAAAGAATTAGAGATAAATTTGAAGCATCACGAAAAAAAGGGTTATGGTTGTCTGCCGCAAGTCCTTATGGTTATACAAAAGACGATCATCACATGCTAATACCAGAAGAACCTTATGCGGAAAATGTACAATTTATTTTTGAATCTTATTTAAAACTAAAAAATGTTTTAAAATTAAAACAATATCTAGCCGAACAAAATATTTTAACTCGAAAAGGTAAGAATATAGGCAAAAGTAGTTTGTATCATATATTATCTAATAAAGTTTATCTTGGAAAAATAATTCATAAAGACAAAGAGTACGATGGAATACATAAACCTCTTATTACAAAAGAATTGTTTGATAGTGTACAAAACATTTTAGAAATAAATGCAGTAGAAAGAAAACACCAAACAAATGCAAAATCTGGTTCGCTTCTTGCAAGTTTGCTTTACGATGATAAAGGTAATAAAATGTCTCCATCGTACAGTAATGGTAAAAACAAACATTACAGATACTATGTCAGCCAAGCAATAAAAAATCATGTTGATTACGAAAGAGGTGAAATTACAAAACTCTCTGCAGGTGAAATTGAAAATTTTGTGCAAGCAGATTTAAAATCATTATTAAATAACACTCAAATAATTCATCAACATCTTGAGAATTATTCAGTAGAACAACAGAAGTTAATTCTTGAAAATATGCAAAATTACGATATTGATAAAGTATTTTTGAGAACTGCAATTAAACGAATTGATTTAAGAATAGATTGCATAAGTATAAGTTACGATATCGCACATATAATCAAATATTTTGCAACAAGGGCATTTAATGCAGAATTTAAACATATTGATTCTGAAGTTGAAATTTTTACAAAAGATATTAATGTAAGAATATCCTTAACTCCTCAAAGACAAAATAAAATTATAATCCCCGGAAAAGCTAATTATGATATGAAATTAATTCAAGCAATCGTAAAAAGTTTTTGGTATAACAAACTTGGCGCCGAAAGAAAACTTCCACCAGAGGCAAGAAACGGAAATAATAAACGACTTAGAAAATTAAGATTTTTACCACCAAATATAATTGAAAGCATAATGAATGGAACTCAAGATCCAGAACTAAACATTAAACAATTAATCGCAATGGCAGAAGCAGGAACAAAATAAGAAGATTATTAATTTTTGTTTTAACTGTATTCAAGTATCCCCATTTTATAAATGCTAGGATGAAGTGAACCACGTAATACAATTCAACAAGTATTCTGTGATTTTAATAGTGTAATATTGAATGTTATCAAAAGTTGGGATTGCAACAAGACATTAAAGCGATATTGAGACAGGCAAAAACTATTCATCAGCAGAACTTGTTGAAAATTATGCAAAAGTATTTGAAGTCGACGTAGCAGAAATGTTAGATATCGCATATGTCAAAATAATAAAATAATTATTATCAGATAGTTACTCAATGTTCAAAACTGCAACTAAATAAAAAATCCTTATGGTTAATAAGATTTTAAAGGCTTATTGCAGTAGCATTTTTTTTGTTTTCTTTTTAAAATAATTCATATGATTATAAAAATACATGGTTATAGGGATTATGTCCAATCAAATTAAACAAATTAAAATAAGAATACAGAAAATTTTTAAGCAATACTCTTTTGAAGATATTTGTTATTCATTATTTGTATTGAGTAGCTGGTTACCAAACATTTCTTCTGGAGTTAAATCAGTATTTTTATATTTATGTTTACTTGAAATATACGATTTTGGTTGGAATAAAGAAAATAAAATAAAAAACTACCAAGATTTTCAAAAATTTTATAATAAAATCAGAATTTTAATTCCAAATTTTCATAGCATGGAGGATTATATCCCAGAAAAAGATTGGGGTAAGTTATATTATTTTATTAACAATAAATGCTATAAATATCTATATGGTGGGGAATTAGAAAATACTTATGACCATTTAAAATTTTTTGAATTATACCATTGTTCTTTAAGAGAAAGTTTATTACCTATTACCAGACAGGATATTCAAAAAGATTTTATTAGTATTCTAAATTTGCAAGAGCAAATAATTGATAATATACTTAATGAAGTAACAGAAATTAGTTTAGGAGATTTCAAATTACCAAATGAAGATTTTTGGAATAAATGTTATTCGTTCTTGTATTCAAAATTAAATCTATTAGATATTTTTGATTCCAAAACTTTAGATTGGTATTCCCAAGCAGAACCCATTTCAAAAAATATTTTACAAGAACAAAATTTTGCGAGTGCTTTTATAAGTGGAAAAGCATTAAATAAATTATTTATAAAAAAAGATAATAAATACTATATGCTACCAATTAGAAGATTTACTGCTGTTTTATTAGATGTATGGAATGATATAATATCAGAAAACATTGATTTATTAGAGGCAGCAAATGATTTTATAAAAAACAGTTTATTTGATTATATTGAAAATAAATTACCCCGTAATTATGCATATTATAGAGATGTGTCGATTATACTTGATGAAAATAAAAACAATCTAAATACAGATGCTTTAGTTGCGTATGATAACAAAATATTATTTCTTATTTTAGAGGATTTATCGATTCAAGAATCTTATGAAAATTATTTAAAAAATATTAATAGCCAAATCAAATCAGTGAAAGATTTTTTAGGAAATAATAAATACATAGAATTAATTAAGAATAACCATATAGAAAGAATTAGTGAAGAAGATTTCCATACAAAAAATATAGAAATCAAATTTTTAGTTGTACATCCGTCATTATCTACATCCCCTGATATAATTCCTTTTGAATATAAACCAGAATTTCTACCATATCCTTATGTAGATTTTTTACAGTTAATTGATAGCTTTAAGGATTTAGATGATTTATTCAAAAAAATAATTTTTTTAGAAAATATTGAAAATACAGGATTCTCTTCTCTTTCAGATTGGCTTGCATATTATATGAAAAACGAGGGAGAACTACTTACTGGTTATAGAGAATATTCAAAATTAGTTTTAGAGCCTTTTTTCGGTTCTAATTCCCGTTATGAACAACTCAAAACTTTTTGGAATATTTCACCTAAAAATACAATAAATGAAATTGCTCCTTATAATTGGGAAATAGAACAAATTGAAAATTCTAATTCTGTAGAAATGTATTCTCCACATTATCAAATGATGGCAATTTGTTGTAAAATGGCATATACCGAAATTTTCATAAATTCATTTTATGGTATTGATTCAGATTTAATCAAAGCTATAAAATTCTTTATAGAAATAATAGAAGATATTTTTAATATTCATAAAAAAGTAATTGAAAAACATATATTTTTTAAAACTCATAATAAATTACAAATTTTAGTTATATCATACGAAATGATAAGAAAAAATAATATAAACGAATTGTGGAATTATATACATAATGATAATACTTGGACTATACAAACAGTAAAATTTAAAAACGAATTTGGACTAAGAATAATATTCAACGAAAGTAAATTATATGAGCAAATTCAAAATACAACAAATCGCAAACTGGTTAATGATTTGTTTATAGATATTATTAACAAGATTAATCAAAAATTTCCTGATGATGACAACCTTTCGATATTGATAGAACAAGCCGAAATAGACAAAAATAAACCAACACGCTTTATGGTACACAGTATAAAAAAAGAAACCTGTTTCCCCGAATATCATAATGTTATTTACCCTAAAGATAGCGATTTCATAAGAGTTCAGAATACTATTGCTAAAATATTACATGATAATAATATTAAAGAAGGACAATATAGTCTGGATGAAGCTAAAAAAATTATTGATCTTTTAAAACAAAAACTAATTGGAATCTTAGATAATGAAATAAAGACATATGATTTTATACAATCAATTCCACTTTTAATAACCTACAATGATGCAAATACAAACTTTTTTGAGATGAAAGATATGCGGATAAGACTTTCATTAAGTCATGAAGTAGATTTTTCAAGAGAAGAAAATTTAGCAGAAGCTCACGAAAAATTCTTGAGGGAAGCCAAAAATTATAGATACTTAATAGAAAAATTTGTTCAATTGACACCATCTGGCAATAAAGTATTAGATGAAAATTTATTATCATATTTATTAGCATTAGTTGACTGGATTTTAGTAATGTACCAACATAGCAACGTCATTTATTATAATTTACTTGCATCTGGGCTTATTATTAAAGAAGATAAAACAATTGAAACAGTTTTTTTAGATGATACTGCACAACAAGAAGACGTATACTCTTTATTGGAAGTTATAGAAGAATTATATTCTACCCCAACCGATATAAACTTTACATCTATAATGGATGATTATGAAAATTTATGTGAAGAATTTAAAAAAGATTTTGGATTTAGTTTCCAAAGCATGATAAATTTACTCACAGTTTTATCACAATGGTCTAATGAAGAATTATGTTACATAGTAGCCAATGAATCTGATATAGTTAACAATATGAAAACTGCATTGAAAGATTTTACAAAAGAGGAAGAAGATGAAATTCCAGTGATTCTTGATTTTTTAACATTAAAGAAAGAAGAAGTTGCAACAATTATAGATAAAAATGATTCAAGTAAAATTTTCCAATGTAAAGATATTCCAGTTGATGAATTTAATTTAAGATATAGTCGTTATGCTATAAAGCCTCTTATAAAATATCTGAATGCCTATATTTGGGGGGCTTATTCCACACAAAGAACAGCAAAAAACTTTTGCAACCATTTATCGAATACAAGATTGCCATATAAACCTCAAAAAGAAAACACTTTAAATTTTTTAAATAATTTAAAAAAGATACACGAAAAAGAACTTGTTGTTAATGCCTATAATATAGTTAAAAAATACACCAATTATGTTGAAAAAGAAGTAGAACTATATAAAAGAGATAAAGATGCTAATCATCCAAAAAAACTTGGAGATTATGATGTTTTAGCATATATACAAAATAAGAATATCCTATTAAATATTGAATGTAAACATCATTTGCCTGCATATTGTGCAAAAGATGCGAAAAAATATTTGGATAAAATGTATGAAAAAGATAAAAATGGATTAAGTGCAATAGATAGAGTTATAAATCGGGAACAATATGCGAAAAACAATTATAAATCAATTTTAAAGGTTTTAAATGTATCTTGTGAAATAAAGCCTAAAATAATTTCTATTTATGTAACAAAAATAAGAACTTATTATATAATGTTTCCTAAAGATAAAACAAGTATTAAAATGCTTTCGATAAATGATTTAGAAAAGTACATACGTGATCTCAAAGCTTATTAGTTATTTTAAGTTATGTGCTTTATATGTTTCTAAATTACTATATTCTTATTTATACTGCGAACCCAGCTGTAAAACAAAAAGAGAAATTTAGGTACTTATATGGAAGAAAATAGGGACATAAATTTCTAATATAAAACCTTAATCAAGTTGTTTGATGTAAAAGGACTTTTTTTATTTGGCGAAAGAGAATTTGGGTGAATTTTTGGTAGAAATTCCTAAAATTTTAAATGTGAGAATTCTCCTAATTCGGTAAATATACCCTAGTTGCGGGGTATTTGGCAATAAAAAAGAGGCTTAATAATAGCCTCTTTTTATAAATGGTGGAGACGAGGGGAGTCGAACCCCTGTCCAAAACGGAAGTAAACAAGCCTCTACGAATATAGTTTTTATTTCTCTCGTTAAAACCAAGGAAAAAACGAACCTCTACAATTTTAACAAAGTCTTTTTAAGTGATACGCACCTTGATAGTTATCTTGATATGTCTACTATCATCAACATACTGCGTCTTGCATGGGTGGTCCTATAGCGCCGGCAAGCTGGGCTACTATAAGAGGCTGAACTGCGTTAATTATGCAGCTAGAGCGTTAGCTCTTGAAAAATCAGCAACTACAACGTTATCTGTAGCATTCATTTTAATTTGCTCGTTGATAACCGAGAACAGCTCTCGGACTCGCAACCTGTTTCCAACAAACGTCCTGTCAAAAGCCAGTACGTCCCCATAATATTTCATTTTCAATGTTCTGTATTATTTATTATAACTTATTTTTAAGGCTTTTCAAGTCTAATTACTAATTATCCTTTTCTGTTTCGCCTTTATCTTTCAACATTTTTTCAAAGTCTGAAGGCTTTAAACTTTGTACAAAGCTTTTAAATTCTTCTGCTTCTTCTTCATCTTTGCTTGGATCAGTTGAAACAGAGCCTGTAGCAAGTACGCTTGCTGAAATCATGATTGGTGCATCGACTCTTATTGCAACAGCTATTGCGTCTGATGGTCTTGCGTCTATTGCTTCTTCATTGCCTTCTTTATCGACAATATAAATTGATGCGTAATAAGTATCTTCTTCAACATCGGCTATTTCGATTCTATCAATTCTGTAGCCAAGTTGTTTTACGATATTTATAATCAAATCGTGCGTCATAGGTCTTGCAACAACAAGGTTTTCAATTTTTCTGATAATTGCACTAGCTTCAGCAGAGCCAATCCAAATTGGTAGGGCTTTTCGGTTATCTTTATCATGTAAAACTACAATTGGTGAACCTGTTCTAGTATCAAGGGCAATACCCATTACACGCATTTCAATCATTATTATTTCCTCATTTTTCCATAAATTATTATAACATCAATTTATTTTTTTCAAAGAGTTTAGTTTTGGTTTAAGAGTGAAGTTTGTTGTATTGTATATTTAAATAAAAATTTTTAAGGAATCTCATGGCATTAAAACCTATTGTTAGTGTGGTTATGCCAGTGTTTAACCATTCTGCTGAACAGTTATCAACTGCTATCTTTAGTATTCTAAATTAAACTTTTCAAGATTTAGAATTGATTATTGTTGATGGGAGTTTTGATGATATAAATTTTAATCTGAGATCTTCCATAAAAGATGAAATGGTTGTAAACGAATAGGAAATAAGCGAAAAGTTATAACAGTGTTGTGGTTTAAGTACAGATTTAAAAATAAGAAATAAGTTATTTTTTGGCAAAGAAATTATAAATAATTGTAAACATACTAATTCAATCATGGCAATTTTCATGTTTTACCTATTTTTTATAAGGCAACGTATTATTGTGTAAGTGAGGTAGAATTATGAATATAAATCAAGTCAATATCGTAAATACTGCAAAAACAGCTATGAACAAGATTGCTCCAAATTTTAAGGGTAATGAAAATGCTGTTAATAATAAAGGTTTAAAAACTGATACTGTGCAAATTTCTAAAGAATCAGCTAATGCAACTCCTCAAACAAAAATGCTTTCAGCTGTTAACAAAATTCTTGATGAAGATTTAAAGCTTGAAAAAGGTCAATCTGTTGTTGTTAAGGCTGACAAGACTCACGTACCTTTCTTAAAAGTATTCGCAGAAGAAGCTTACAAACGTGGTGCAAAAGATGTCCACGTAGAAATCGCTCAACCTGAGATTGATGCTCTTCAAAAGAAATACTGCAAAGAACCTGATTTTGCATACAAGAAAAAACGTGCAGAGTATTATGAAAAACAAGGCGCTAAAACAGTTACTTTTGACGCAAATAACGATCCATACAAGTTATCAAAACTTTCTGCTAAAGAAACAGAAGAAGTTAAAAAAACTGTAAAACCTGAAATTCCTGAACACGTGCAAAAGAAATTATCAGATGCATTCAACGAAAAAGAAGTTTTCCACACATTATTGAATGTTCAAAAAGGTCAACCAATCTCAATTTCAGCAGAACGTGAGCACGAAAAAAATGTTTTAAAATTTGTTGAATATGCATACAAAAACGGTTCAGGTCCAATTGATGTAAACTTTACTGAGCCTGGGGATCCAGTTGGTAAAGCTAAATTAAAATACGCCTCAGAAGAAGCTTTAAAAGATGTTCCGTCTTATGTTGCCGATACTTGGCAAGAAAGAGTTGATAGAAAGACTGCAAGATTATTCTTAGAAGGTAAAGATCCTGAAGGTATGGCAGATGTTGATCCTAAACGTATTGTTATGCAATCAAAGGCTATCAATGAAGTTGTTAAACCAATTAGAAAATTAGGCCCTGAAAGCCAATGGAACATTATTTATGCTCCTACAACAATGTCTGTTAAAAAGACTTACGCAGATGTTCCTGATACGATGAAAGCTCTTGAAAAAGCTGCTGATGATGCTAAAAATATTAACCGTGTAGGAAACCTTGACGCACATGCTGCAAAATTAGAATCTGTAGCTGATAAAATGAACAAATTTCAATTTAAAGAAATTCACTTCTATAGTGTAGACCCTGAAACTAAAAAGCCAGATGGCAAAACTGATTTGCACGTAGGAATGCATGAAAAATCAAGATTTAGAGCTGCTGCAAAAGAAACTGATGACGGTGTAAGATATATGGCAAATACTCCAACAGAAGAAGTTTTCTCATCACCTGATAAAACAAAAACTCATGGTTGGGTTTCAACAACATTACCTTTATGCTTAAATGGTAACCTAGTTGAAGGTATTAGAATGAGATTTGACAAAGGTAAAGCTGTTGAAGTTTATGCTGATAAAAATCAAGAACTTTGGAGAGAACATATTAACTCTGCAAAAGGTGGTGATATGTTAGGTGAAGTTGCTCTTGTAGCTGATTCGCCAATCTTTAAAACTGGTAGAGTATTTAACAATACATTGTTAGACGAAAATGCTGCTTGTCATATCGCCGTTGGGGCAGGTTTTGACGATTGCTTAGAAGGTGCACAAAATATCAAAGATTATAAAGAAAGACAAAAATATATGGATAAAAATAACATCAATGATTCAAATATCCATACTGACTTTATGATTGGTGGCCCAAATGTTGTTGTAGAAGGTATTACAGCAGATGGTAAAAAGGTGACACTTATCCAAGATAATAAATTCCAAATCTAAGAAATTTATTAAAATCAAAAGTTAAATAAGGCGCAAAAATCGAAGATTTTTGCGCCTTTTCTGTTATAACTTATTTTTTCTTTTTAATATCTGCATAGTCCCAGTCGCAGACGTAAACACACGGTAAATTACAAATTTGATTTTCTTTTTTGAATTCAAATTTCTCGTCTGCAAGATTTCCCATTTTAAATCTATCGAGATTGCTGTTTTTAATATATTTTTTTCTATGTTCAGCATTTACGTATTCTAGTCCACCAACGCAAGAGTAAACATCTGCATTTGGCATAATGTTTATGTAATTCTTACCAGCCGAACAATTTTTATTGCAGTAGCTTTCATAGAAATTTGTTTTTTTGTTTTGGTTTCTATCATCAACTAGGTACTTGTTTATTTCCTTAAGTTGTTCTTCTGTATATAAAAACCCTGATTTTACAAGGTGTTCAACTCTTATAGTTATCCCTTTTGGATTTAACTTTTTATGTAATTCTTTTAAGAATGGGATATTTTCAGGTGTCGCAACTATGTTTACAGAATTTATCCATAAAAATTCTTTTAGTTTTAAAACTTTTTCAATAAATTCATCTTCTGTTGTAAATTCCCTGTGATAACTTATTGTTACACAGATATTTTTATTCAATTTTTTATAAACCTCAATTGGTAAAGACGCATTTGTAATAAGACCTATTATTGAATGTTTTTCAGGTAAATTATTTATAATTTTATCAATTCCTTCGTATAGGAGAGGTTCTCCACCAATTAATAAAAACGACATTGGAGGAAGTTTTTCTAAAATTTCTAACCATTCTTCTGGCGTTTTTTCTGTTTCTTTTGGGTAGATGTCAGAATATTTTGTTATGTTACAAAACGGGCAATAAGAACATTTGTAAGTGCATCTGTATGTTATATTCCAATATCCATAAATTTTGTTTGGAAAAAATATACGGTGATAAGGTCTTATTATTGAGCGAATTTTTGCAGGCAAGAGTTTTTGTAAAATTTCTACTAACATAGCTACTTAACCTCTTTTATGATTGTATAATCCATATCGCAGTGTGAATAACAAGACATAGGACATTTTATTTTTTCTTCTTTTAATTTAAAAGTGTCATCAAAGACATTTCCTAGTTTAAAAATTTCTGTATCAAAATCTTTTGCATCATCTTTTCTAAGGTCTGAATAACAATAATCAAGACCAGTTGTGCACGTAAGGGCATCACCATTTGGCATTAAACAGTAATAATTTTGCCCAGCTGTGCAGAGTTTTGTTTTTGTTGAATTGTACAATTTATAACGTTTTGAATGAACTCTCTCATAAGATATTGGCAAAGACTTGAGTTCGTCTTCTGAATATGTGTAATCCTTTCCAAAATATGGATCAACGTGCAATTCTATATTGTTCTGTTTCATAATTTTTTGTAGCTTTGGTATAAATGGAATATTGTCTGGAATTGCTACGATATTTACTGCAACGTGGTGATAGTCTTTGATTTGAAGAACTTTTTCGATAAATTCATCTTCTTGTGCAAATTCTCTATGAAAACTAATATTCATGTGCATCTTGTTTTTTATTTGCTTATATAAATCAATTGGCATAGAGGCATTTGTAACAAGTCCTAAAATATTGTGTTTAGAATTATCAGAAATTTGATTTATTAGTTCTGGTAATCCGTTGTACAAAAAAGGTTCACCACCAAGAATGAAGAAAGTTGTTTGAGGAAGTTTTTCCAAAACTTTTAGCCATTCTTCTGGAGTTTTTTCACAAGATTTTGGGTAGATGTTTCCATAATCAAATTGACTACAAACTGGACAATAAGAACACTTGTACGTACATCTGAAGGTAGGATTTATTATTCCGTGTAATCTGTTTGGATAAATCAATCTATAGAATGGTTTTAGTTTTGTTTTTAACGATAACGGAATTTTTTCTTGCAAATATGTAAGTAACATCTAACTCTCTCTAATCTTGATATGTAGTGTAATTATACACCAAATTTAGATTAAAAAAAATAATAAATAAAACTTCAAATTTGAATTATTTTTTGTCATGAAAATTTTACAAAAATTTTTAAATATTAACATTGAGTAATAGAAATTTACAAAATATTATATTTCGTTATCTATTGTAAAATTTGTAAATCCGACATTTTCGCAGTATATAAACCTTTAGGTTAATTTATCTAAATCTTATGGCTGAAATTTAAAAAAATTATCTTCCATGCCATGAAATTATGAGGTATAATAAAAAGAACAAATAAGGATAGTATGTGTGAAATTTTAAATGCATCTATTAGAAGAGACATAACTTATTTGGATAATCAAAAAGACCTCGGGACAGGAATTTGGGACTCTAAAATTACAAGAGCATAATAATTTATCCTATTTCTGCCTTTTTAACAAAAAGGAGATTAGTAAATGCCACAATTAGAAAACGGAAATGTTGTAAAAATTAATGAAAATGTTGGTTTGAATTCGAATGTAACAAAGCCAGTGTCTTTAAATTCAGTAAAAAACAACATTAAAGCTTTTACATCAAAAATTGCCGTTAAAAATGTAAAAATTATTAAAAAAGACGGAACATTAGAAGATTACAATATCGATAAAGTTGTTAAAGCTGTAAAAAAATCTGCAGCTAGAATGCTTGTTGATTTTACTGATGAAGAAATTGAACAATTATGCAATTATGTAAATTGGAGTGTTGTTGAAACTCGCCAAAATGAAATTGAAATTTTCAAAATGCATTGTATTGTAGAAAATGCTCTTGAATTAGTTAATCAAAAAGTTGCTAAAAGTTACAGAAATTATAGAGATTACAAAATTGATTTCGTAAATATGCTTGATAAAGTATATCAAGAAAGCCAAAAGATTATGTATATTGGAGATAAAGAAAACTCAAATGCTGATTCAGCATTAGTTTCAACAAAACGTTCTTTAATCTTCAATCAATTAAACAAAGAATTATACAAAAAATTCTTCTTAACAGTTCCAGAATTGCAAGCAACACGTGATGGTTATATTTATATTCACGATATGTCTGCAAGAAGAGATACAATGAACTGTTGTTTATTTGACGTAGCAAATGTATTAAAAGGTGGCTTTGAAATGGGTAACCTTTGGTACAACGAACCAAAAACATTGGAAGTTGCTTTCGATGTAATTGGTGATATCGTTATGGCAGCTGCAAGTCAACAATATGGTGGTTTTACAGTTCCTGAAGTTGATAAAATTTTAGCTCCATTTGCTCAAAAAACTTATGATAAAAATTACCAAAGATACATTGATATGGGTGTAAGCCCTGAAAAAGCTGATGAAGAAGCTTATAAAGATGTTGAAAGAGATTTCCATGATGGTTTCCAAGGTTGGGAATACAAATTCAATACAGTAGCTTCAAGCCGTGGTGATTATCCATTCATCACTATGTCAATGGGCTTAGGTACTGAAAGATTTGAAAAAATGGCATCAAAAATGATGTTAAAAGTAAGAGAAGAAGGTCAAGGTAAAAAAGGTAACAAAAAACCTGTATTATTCCCTAAGATTGTCTTCTTATATGATGAAAACTTACACGGTCAAGGTGGCGAGTTAGAAGATTTGTTCAACATTGGTGTTGAATGTTCTAGAAAAGCTATGTATCCTGACTGGTTGTCAATGACTGGTGAAGGTTATATCGCTAGTATGTACAAAAAATACAAAAAAGTTATTTCACCAATGGGTTGTAGAGCATTCCTTTCACCTTGGTATGAAAGAGGTGGAATGAAACCTGCTGACGAAAACGATACTCCAGTTTTCGTAGGTAGATTTAATATTGGTGCAATTAGCTTACACTTACCAATGATTTATGCAAAAGCACAAAAAGAAGGTAAAGATTTCTATGAAGTTCTTGATTACTATATGGAAATGATTAGAAACTTACACAAACGTACTTATGATTATCTTGGCGAAATGAGAGCATCAATTAACCCTCTTGCATTCTGCGAAGGTGGTTTCTACGGTGGACATTTAGGTTTACATGACAAAATTAAACCTGTATTAAAATCTTCAACTGCATCATTTGGTATTACTGCATTAAATGAATTGCAAGAATTACACAATGGTAAATCACTTGTTGAAGACGGTGCATTCGCTTTAGAAGTAATGGAATACATCAACAAGAAAGTTAACCAATTCAAAGAAGAAGACGGTAACTTATATGCAATCTATGGTACTCCTGCAGAAAATCTTTGTGGTTTACAAATCAAACAATTCCGTAAAAAATATGGTGTTGTAGACAAAGTTTCTGACAGAGGCTATGTTTCAAATAGTTTCCACTGCCATGTTTCAGAACACATTGGACCTTTACAAAAACAAGATTTAGAAGGTCGTTTCTGGGAACTTTTAAATGGTGGTAAAATTCAATACGTAAAATATCCAATTTCTTATAATACAGATGCTATTAAAACATTGATTAAAAGAGCTATGGATAAAGGATTTTATGAAGGCGTAAACCTATCACTTTCTTACTGTGATGATTGTGGTCACGAAGAATTGAATATGGATGTATGTCCAAAATGTGGTAGCAAAAACCTTACAAAAATCGATAGAATGAACGGATACTTGTCATACTCAAGAGTAAAAGGCGACACTCGTTTGAATGAAGCTAAAATGGAAGAAATCAAAGACAGAGTAAGTATGTAGCTACCCGAGCAGAGGCTGAGAGCTTTTGCGAGAGTGATGAAATCACGATAGTAAAACTCGGAATTGCCGTTTAATGTAACGAGCAAGACAGACAAATTTTCGGTAGAACGAAAATTGAGCAATCTGTGAGACTCAAACAAATTTAATGGGTTTTGATTAAAAAATCAAAACCCATAATTATAAAAATAAGGATTTAGAGAGAGATTAATGAATTACCACAATATTACAAAAGAAGATATGCTAAATGGTGACGGATTAAGAACTGTACTTTGGGTTGCAGGTTGCAATCACAAGTGCAAAGGTTGTCAAAATCCAATTACTTGGGATGAAAAAGGAGGTTTGCCATTTGATAAAGAAGCAGAAGATGAACTTTTTGAAGCTTTATCAAATCCTTGTATTGCAGGCATAACTTTTAGTGGTGGTGATCCATTATTCCCTAACAATCGTTCAGAAGTTTTTAGATTAGCTAAAAAAATTAGAGAAGAACTTCCTGAAAAGACTATTTGGCTTTATACAGGATATCAATGGGAGCAAGTTAAAGATTTAGACGGAATTGAAAATTTGGATGTTTTGATTGACGGTGAATTTGTTCAAAAGTTGAATGATAATAATCTTCATTGGATTGGAAGTTCTAATCAAAGAGTTATCAATGTAAAAGAAACTCTAAAAGAAAATGAAGTTGTATTGTGGGAATCTTAGAATTTTCAAATATATAAAAGATAAAAGAAGAGGCGAAACCGTTGGCTTCGCCCCTCTTTTTAAATCTTATTATATTACAAATCATTAAACATAAACTCTTCAGAATCTCTTAATCTTGGCTTTGTAGGAGTGAAATCATAATCAATCTTTGGTTCTTCTTTTATTAAAATAACATCAACTTCTCTTTGCTGATTTTTAATATTTTCCAAGTTTTGATTTGTTTCATTCATTTTTTGTTGAGCCTGTTCAGCTTTTTGTTTGGCCTTTAGAGCTTTCTTTTCAGCCTTTTGAACTTTCTTAGCTTGTTGTTTTGCTTTAAAATTAGCTATTTTTGAATGAAGTTTAGAATTTTGCTTTTCTATACTTTTTTTAGTATTGTTATAAGCTTTTATAGTTTCACGTTTTGTAGCACGATAAGCTCTTGCACCATAACGTTTTGTGCCACGACCTGCAATAACAGCGCCACGTTTTGCGTTAAGTTTCGCACTATCAACTACAAGAGGATTTGTTTTAACAATCTCTGGGTGGTTGAAATAGTTGCTGTATTCATCAACATTGTATGCGATAAATTGCAATTCTTGTGTAACTTGTGGTGCTAAATACATTTTTGAATGTCTTTTTATCCATTCCATTTGTTCTGTTTGAGGCGCAAAGTTTGTTGGAATCATACGATTTTCACGTGATGATAAAAGTTTTTGATAATTCTTTTGCCAAACAATTGTTTGCTTGTTAGGGTCAATCAAATAAACTTGAGTTGATAATCTCATTGCAGGGTCAACAACTGCTGCTCCAGGAATGTTTAAAAAATCCCATACTGTTCTTCTTAAAAAATAATTTTGCACATCCATGTTAGAAGTAATCAATAAAATCCAATTTGCTCTAAAGTTGTAGTTGATTTGTTTTAGAGCCATATAATCTATGTTATAAGTATTTTTAAAATCAAACATTGTTTTTTGAGTTAATCTTCTTGTTTTATCTGTTGCAAGAAGAACTCTTTTAACATAGCTAACAGTTGGTGCATTAAAGCCTTTTACAGTATTCAAGTAATTAACAATATCATTTGAAATTAGTTCGGAAGCTTCTGGATAAACAAAAGCGTCTTGTTCTTTTTTTGCTAAAGTATCAGGTAAAACTAAAACTTTGATAGAATTATTTGCAGCAAAACAAGGTTGTGCAAATATAAACAAAATTAATAAAAATACCTTCACAAAAATTTTCATGGTAAGATTATAGCATATTCTTTCTTAGAGTGCTAATTATTAAAAAGGAGTTAACAAATGGATTACAAAGAACTATTAGAAAAAGCAAAAGAAGCTAGTAAAAATACTTACTCACCATATTCAAATTTTCCTGTAGGAGCTTGTTTAGTAACTCCTAGTGGCAAAACTTTTGTTGGTACAAATGTTGAAAATGCAAGCTTTGGCGCTACAATTTGTGCTGAAAGAAGTGCTATTATGAATATGGTTGTAAATGGTGAAAGAGAAATTGAAACTATTGCTATTTATGGTCCAAAAATGAAAATGTGTGCTCCTTGTGGTATTTGCAGACAAGTTATTGCAGAATTTAAACTTAAAAATGGCACAACTCATATCGTTCTTGAAGGTGAAGATGGCGAACCTAAAGCTTTCACTCTTGAAGAAATTTTACCTTTGGGTTTTGAATTATAAAAAATGTTTATTATTGAATTTATTGTAAATTATTGGAAGAAAAAATATCATACAGAAACTCCAAGGGATTTACCAAATTTAGAAACGCAACCTTATCCAGTATATGACTATAGCAAAGACGAATATGAAAATTGTGAACACGTATTTATGCCTGTAGATAGTACTGGAGAGGTTTTAGCGTGCACAAAATGTGGTTTTGTAAAAAAGAAAGACGAAATTACCCCTAAAAAAGAAAATAACAATCCTTTTGAAATGTAGTTTATTTTAATTGATATGTGCATTTTGAACAGTGTGCTTTTGGTTCTTTGCACAATTTGTCGTACATATCGTACATTTCTTCTATCTTAACAACAAGTGGACTACCACATTTAGGGCAAGCAATTTCTGTTTCGCCTTGTAAAATTAATTCTCTTATATTTAGTTCAGCTTCGTAAGTAATTTTATCTGGTTCAAAGATTTTTTCATGCATTTTGATTTCTTTTGGTGAAATCTTTAAACCTTTTGCAAGATTTTGTCTTATTGTTACTGGAAGAAAAAGTTCTTGAGAAGATTCTATTCCCTCAATAATTTCTTCTTTAACATTACATTTTTTCGCTAGGGCTGAAATTGTAAGCCCTACGTGTTCTCTTTTTTCTCTTATAAATTCTGCTAAACTTTTCATAAATTTATTATATGATAAAATATTTTATTATGAAAAAGATTTTAAGCATTTTATCAATATTTTTACTTTTGAATTCAATTTCTTTTGCAAGTACACCTGTAGATTTTATTTATATCAATGGTTCAAATAATAATAGTCCAAAGATGTATAACTGGTTTATAAAAGGAATAAATAAATTTCACCCATATTTAAAGGCTCAAATTGAAAAGGATAAATATACTTATGAACATTTTTTAAATAATGGTGAATATGTAATTGAGGGAAAACCTTCAAATTATTTTTGGGGTTATAAGAGCCAAGAAGATTTGATATTCATGAGAGAAAAAGCAAACTCTCTACGTTCGATTAGTCCTTTTATTGCATTTTGCGTAAGAAACACTATTGCAGATATTATGCACGACGCTATTTGGGTACAAAAAAGTCATAACATGATTCCTATTATTCAAGAACTTGATACTCAAATTAAAGCAGATGTAAAACAAGGTAAAAAAGTTGTTCTTTTAGGTTATTCAGCAGGAACATTTATTACTATGGAATACCTATTTAATAAAGCTCCATATATTGATATAAAAGAATGGTTTAGCGACAAAAATCTCGATAAAGATTTGACTACAATGATTGAAAAAAATCCTAGAAAAGATACTTGTTTAATGGCATTTGTTGGTTCAAACCTAACAAACGCATCACCTCTAGGTCAAGTTATGACAAATCCAAATAAACAAGAATTCAAACAAGCTTATTTAAATATTGACTCATACACAGATAAATATTGCGTTCCAGAGGGTTCTGTATTAGGTGTTATAAATTATGCCAGTCCAATTCCATTGTTCTATTCAGATATGACTGACAAAAGAACAGATGGTGTAAAATTCTATAAGTTACTGTACAAATATTTAATTGAACATAAATTCTTCTTCTTAACCGTAAACTGGGCAGATGACCCATTGGGATTTCCAAATGGTACAAACCGTACTAACGAAGAACTTAAAAAATTAATCGATATGGATTTTGATAGTGAATTAGGTTTCTTTTATGATTATTCTAAAAGAGAAAGTTTGAGAACTTTTGCAGGAGCTCATACTTCTTATTGGAATTCTAAAAAGCGTTTTGCAAAAGCTATTGTAAAAGGATATACAGAAGGTCGCATGTATCAATATGATGAAGATACGGTGAATAAACGTAATAACAAAAAGAGTAAAAAATAATTTATGAATAAACCAACTTTAGTAGTAATAGTTCCTTGTTATAATGATTCAAAAATTTTGAATACAACTTTTGATGAATTATCAAAGGTTGTTGGAGATTTAAAATCTAAAAATAAAATTTCTGAAGGAAGTTATTTATCTTTTGTTGATGATGGAAGTACGGATGAAACTTGGAATGTTATTCAAACATTAGATGTAAAGGGTTTAAAGTTATCTAAAAATTTTGGACATCAATCAGCTTTAATTGCAGGCATGTTTGAAAATGATGCTGATATATTTATTACTGTAGATGATGATTTACAAGACGATATAACTCTTATTGAAAAAATGGTAGACAAATATAAAGAAGGTTTTGAAATCGTTTATGGGGTTAGAAATGATAGAACTTCTGATAGCTTTATAAATAGATTTTTTGCTAATATGTATTACGGCTTAAACAAAATTCTTAAAATGGGTACAATTCCTCATCATGCAGATTTTAGACTTATGTCAAAAAAAGTTATTGAAGTTTTAAAAAATTATCCAGAAACAAATCTGTATTTGAGAGGGTTGATTTCAAATCTTGGGTTTAAAACTACTTCTCTCTATTATAAAAGAAGTAAACGAGTAGGTGGAAAAAGTCACTATAACTTTTTAAGAAGAATAAAACTTGCTCTTGACGGTATAACATCATTTTCAGTAACTCCACTTAGATTTATAAGCGTTTTAGGTTTGCTTTGTTTTATTTTTGCTATTCTTATGACGATTTATGCTTTTTATTATTACGTAACAACAAAAGCTCCTGTTTCAGGTTGGACTTCGTTGTTTATTTCGCTATATTTTATTGGTGGAATTCAATTGTTATCAATCGGTATTCTTGGTGAATATATTGGAAAAATTTATAAAGAATCAAAACATCGCCCAAGATACATTGTAGAAGAAAAATCTAATAAATAATTTATGTAAAAAAGCCTTAACAATAGACATTTCACTAGCAATTTTTATTTTTAGGAACATTAATCCTAATATGAATATTTCACCGGTAAATTTTGTTAATTTTAAAAGTAGTATAAAAGTCAACAAAATGAATACTCAAGCACAAAGAGCATTCATGACTCAACCTCTAAAAAAAGATTCTTTTACGAAATCTGAATTTAATGTTGATACTGCGATAAAATCATTAAACACAATTAAAAACAAAAATAATAAACCAAAATTTAATGACTGGTATTTACAAAACATAAAAAAAGAACTTCAAGCAGAACCTAGAAAATGGGATGCAGTAAATTCATTAGCAAAAAATACAAAAGTTAATGGCGAATTTGTGTATATGCTTGCATCTCAACCATTAGATAAATTAAACGAAATAAAATTTTATTCAGAAGTTAAAAACGAAAAAGGCGAAACAAAATATGATGGTAAAGCCTTGATGAACTTTAACGATAAGGCAAACGCAGAAGATTTAATTAAAGTTAGACCTTTAACTAAAACATCTCTTTCACCAAAAAATATTGTTGCTTTGTCACAAGAAAAAGAATTGCCTGATTTAAACAAATTATCAGATAAAATTCTTGAAATTGAAAAAGAACAAGGTAAAAATTTAAAAGAAATCTCTGCTGTAAAAGATGATTATAAAAATAAAGAAACTCTTGTTGTAGTTAAAAACAAAAATGGTGAAAAACTTACAAAAGGTTTTGATAAAAATTTAAACAAAATCTATGAAGAAAAAAGAGTTGAGAATAAAGAAAACAACGTAATAAAAACTTATGCTAAAGATTTTAGAACAAATACAACTTCTGAAATTACTTCGACTTTTGATGAAGATGCTCAATTTGAAGTTGTAACTTCTGAAACAAGAACTCAAGTTGATAAAAATGGTAATGTTGAATATACAGAAAAATCAACACCATCAGAAGTTCAAGGAGTGTTAAATGTAATTCGTACGGATAAAGACGGTAAGGAAACAGTTTTAAGCTCAGGTAAGATTGATAAAAAAACTGGTATCGAAAGTGTTAAGAAGGATATGACTTCACTTGATGGTACTAGAACTCAATATTTGTACGAAAATGACCCACAAGGTAATAGAATCTTAGACTACAAAATCACTGATAAAAAAGGTAAGGTTCTTTTAAATCTTTCAGAAGCTTTTGAAGTCGTTAATAAAAACAAATTTATCTCTTCTCGTGGCGAAGAAAGATATCAAATTGATGTCACAGACAAAGGTTTAAAGGTTCAAAATTTAAAAGATAAAAATAAAAAAGCAGAATTTAAAATTGGTAAAGAATTAGACGACAAACCTCAAATGCTAATCAACACACTAAAACAAATCTCAGGTGATGAATTAATCAAAATGAGAGAAAATGTTGATACTCTCGTTGGGGTGGATAATTCCTTAGATTCAAACTATAGTGGAGGCTTGGATGCTATTTTTACTGGAGATAATGCTTTTTTACTAACTCACGAAATTGGACATACAATTGATTTCAAAAATACTGATTCAACAACTCCAGAAGCCTTTAAAAAAACTTTTAAAAACACCATTTCTATGAATAAAGAAGTTAATAAAAAATATGATGAAGAAATGAATAATTTCTTAAAAGCTTTTCCTGATTCACAAAGAAAACATATTGATTATTTTATAAGAAAAGAAAAACACATGGGTGGTGAAAAAGGTGGCGTAAGTGAAACTATTGCCGAAACTAACGCTATGCTTAATTCGCCAAAAACAGATAATTCATTAAGATTTAGAACTCAATATTTGCAACAATACTTCCCACAAACAATTGCAGAAGTTGCTAAAAATCTAGGTTAATAAGAAAATTATTTTTTAAATTGTTTGCAATATGCATCAACGTCTAAAACTTTGCCTGTAGCTGATTTAAGAACTTCTTCTTCTGTTTTTGATGCACCGTATTTAAAAATTTTGTTATTGAAAAATTTTGCCGTATCTTTTGATTCCGTAAGTTTTACTGTACCATTTTTAGAAGCAGTATTGTACAACTGTTCAGCAACAACTTCACCTTCTGCATAATAATGATAATAAACAGGTGAATGAATAAAATGATCTATATCAGTCCATTCAAGGTCACTGTAGTTTTTATTTTTGTATTTTTCACCACAGTCTTTCCAAAGTTTTTGCAAATCTTGGTCTGGATTTTCGTACATTGCTTTTTCAAAACGGTCAACTTGGATGTATGAACGAATTTTATCAGCCTTGCTAGATAATGATGCTTCTTTAATTTCTTTAGTCGCTTTTTCAGGTAAGTCCAGAACCTTTGAAATTGTACCTTCTTTTTCCATTAGGCTACCCATCATTAAGGCTATACCTTCATCTAGTGTTTCAGAAGCTATTGTTTTTTGACTGTTTGGCAAATTTTTGCCAAAACTTGAATAATGTACAGCGTGACCAAGTTCGTGCATTAATGTGCTAACAGCATATAATGGCTTGTTTTTTAAATCTAAATCAGCTAAAACACGCACATCTTTATTTGGGTCAACGTTATTTGTTTGTCTTGAGTTTATTTTGTTTTTTCTTGGAAATAAATCAAATTTAGTTATAGGCATATCCATAATATTCCAACCCATATTCTTGTAAACATCTGAACACAAGCCTAGAATATTGTTTTTACCTAATCTGCTACTAATAAGATTTTCTGTTTCTTTTGAAATGCTTTTTTGATTTTTTTCAATATCATTTGTTGCATTTGCAATTTTTTCAAACATTTCATCAATGTTTTTAGAGTCTTTGCCTTGTTCTGCAAGTTTCATTTCATAGAAATTCGCATACCCATTTTTCTTTGCGTAAGTATTTCTAGCTTTTACTAATTTAACAATGTCTTTTGATATGTAATCTCTGTATTCGACGCCTTGAGGATTTTCAAACTTATTTGCTTTTAGTTGAACTTTTTTTTCAAGGTTAGAAACTTTTTCATAGTCTTTATCAGTTTCTTCTACTTCTACAGAATTGTATGCATTAAAAGTTTCTAAGACTTCATCCAATTCTTGTTTTAAATCAGGATTTTTAATCTTTGTATTTTCTTTTAAGTTTTTAAATTTTTCGTAAAGCTTTTCATCTTGATAGAAGGTTTCACAATCATTACTTGCTTTATCAAGCTTCGCTTGATTTTCTTTAGAATTATCAGTTATATAATCCCAGTAAGCTTTTCCTGCTTCAACTTCTTTTGCGTGATAATCATTATTTAGCTTATTAATAGCATTTTTTACATCATGTTCTTCTTTTGTCAGAGGTTTTAAGGATTTTTTTGAAATCTTAGCTTTGCCTAAAAATGGCATAACATAAGAAGATGTATTTTGAACTAAAGACTCATAATTTTTTTGCTCAGTTTTATTTTCTAAAACATCTTCGTTTTTTGTTGGAGTATTTTTGTTGATATTGATTTTTGAAACTTTGTTATTATTAATTTGCATTCAAAAGACCTTTTGTATAGATAGATTATAACAATTTGAGAGTGTTTTCGCAAGTGGATGTAAATTAAAATAAAGCAGTTGTAAAGAAAGAATATTTTTTGTATAATGAAAGCACAAATTAAATAAAAAACCACAAAATGGGTTCGTGGCGCAGCGGTAGCGCAGGAGACTCTTAATCTCTTGGTCGTGGGTTCAAATCCCACCGGACTCATTTTTTAAATACAGATATAGCAAGGCTTTTAGACCTTGCTTATTTTTTGAAAAATTTTAAAAATTTGCTCTTGTCACACTCACGGGACAGTAAATAACTAAAAAGGCTTGAACAAATGTTCAAGCCTTTTTTCTAAATCTTTTATCTAAGTTAAGCAAATGTGTCAAAACCTTCTGCTTTTTTAGTTTTTGCTCTATGATTTTTTTCGAAAGCATCTGCCATTTGAATTAGCATTTTATTTTGAAGTTGTTGCATATCCATTTGTTTGTCCATTCTATGCAAAGCTTCCATATTTGAATTTGGACCAATAGCACTAATTGCATTAATTCTTGCTTGGTTACCCATCATCATATTATACTGAGCGTCATGTCGCATTGCTGTTGCTTGCATTAGACCTATTGTATTAATTAATGACATTCTTACCTACTTTCCACTTGCATTTTAACATATAATTATTGCTTTGTGAAGTGGGTGAAATACCTTATTTTAATAAAACATTACAATTAAAATTTTTCTATATTTCATGGTATTATCATATACAATATGAGCAAATTTACTGACCTTTTGAAAGAAAAAATTTTAATACTTGATGGTGCTATGGGAACGATGTTCCAGAAACAAAATCTTACAGAAGAAGATTTTCGTGGTGAGATTTTTAAAAATTCAAAGGTAAATTTAAAAGGTAACAATGATGTTTTAGCTCTAACAAAACCTGATGCTTTAAAAATAGTCCACAGAGCCTATTTAGAGGCAGGTGCTGATATTATTGAAACAAATACTTTTTCTTCAACAAAAATTTCTCAAAAAGATTATCATTTAGAAAATTATATTGAAGAATTAAATACAGCTTCAATAAAAGTTGCAAGAAAAATTGCAGATGAATATTCTACAGATGAAAAACCTCGTTTTGTCGCAGGTTCAATTGGCCCAACAAACAAGACTGCATCAATTTCACCTGATGTTGAAAATCCTGCATTCAGAGATGTGACGTTTGATGAGCTTGTTGAAAATTACTCAGAACAAGCTGAAATTTTTATAAAAAATGATATAGATGTTTTTTTAGTAGAAACAATTTTTGATACCTTAAATGCAAAAGCTGCTTTGTATGCAATAAAAAAATCATTAGAAAAACATAACAAGGATATTCCAATAATGGTTTCTGTAACCCTAACGGATAAGTCAGGAAGAACACTTTCAGGGCAAACGTTAGAGGCGTTTTATTACAGTATAAGACCGTTTAATCCAATATCTATCGGTATAAATTGTGCTCTAGGTATTGAAGAAATGATTCCTTATATAGAAAAATTATCGAAAATTGCAACTTGTAATATAAGTTTGTATGCAAATGCTGGTTTGCCAAACGCTTTTGGTGGGTATGATGAAACTCCAGAAGATATGGCAAAAGGTTATGCTTATCTTGCAAAAGAGGGTTGTGTAAATATTTGTGGTGGTTGTTGTGGAACTTCTCCAGAACACATTAAGGCAATTTCAGAAGCTTTAAAAAAATATGAGCCAAGACAAGTTCCACAAATCGAGGAAAAATCTGTATTTAGTGGATTAGAACCTTTTTCTTTAAATGCCAAACAAAGATTTGCAATAGTTGCAGAAAGAACAAATGTTACTGGGTCTAAAAAATTTGCAAGACTAATTCAAGAGAAAAATTACGAAGAAGCCTTAAATGTTGCACGTGAACAAATTGAAAATGGTGCAAATATAATTGATATAAGTCTTGATATGGCTTTGATTGATACAAAATCTCAAATGGTTGAGTTCTTAAATCTTATTGCGTCAGAACCTGATATTGCCAGAGTTCCAATTATGTTAGATAGTTCAAAGTTTGATGTTATAGAATCTGGTTTGAAATGTATTCAAGGTAAATCTATTGTGAACTCTATCAGTTTAAAAGAGGGTGAAAAAAAATTTATTGAATATGCAAAAATTATAAAGGAATTAGGCTCTGCAATGGTGGTTATGGCATTTGATGAACAAGGACAAGCATCAACTACTGAAAGACGTGTCGAAATCGTTGATAGAGCATACAAAATTCTTACTGAAAAAGTAGGAATTTCACCTTGTGATATAATTTTTGATCTTAATGTTTTTCCAATAGCAACTGGCATAAAAGAGCACAACATAAACGGTAGTTCTTTTATAGAAGCTACAAAAATTATTAAAGAAAAATACCCAAAAGTTATTATTTCTGGTGGTGTTAGTAATATTTCGTTTTCATTTAGAGGTTTAAATCGTATTCGTGAAGCCATTCATAGCGTATTTTTGTATCATGCAATTAATGCAGGATTAGAAATGGCTATTGTAAATGCATCAATGCTTGAAATCTACGATGAAATTGAGCCAAAATTAAGAGAATTAGTTGAAGATGTTGTTCTTAATAGGCGAGATGATGCAGGCGAAAGACTTTTAGAATACGCTCAAGCAATGGATAATACAAAAGGTTCATCTCATAAAACAAATAATTCAGAATGGAGAAATGATCCTGTAGAAAAGCGTTTGCAGTATGCATTAATCAAGGGTAATTCTGAATATTTACAGCAAGATTTAGATGAAGCTTTAAAAGATTTTTCAGCGTTAGAAATTATTGAAAAACATCTTATGGATGGAATGAATGAGATTGGTGTACTTTTTGGTGCAGGTAAAATGTTTTTACCTCAAGTTGTAAAAAGTGCTCGTACAATGAAACAAGCAGTTGATTATTTAAAACAATATCTAGAAACAAGTAATAACAAAACAAAGGCTGGAAAAATTGTTCTTGCAACTGTAAAAGGTGATGTTCATGATATTGGTAAAAATATTTTGGGTTTAATTTTGACTTGCAATAATTTTGAAGTTGTTGATTTAGGTGTTATGGTAAATTGCAGTGATATATTAAAAGCTGCAAAAGAAGAAAACGCTAATATTGTTGCTCTTTCAGGTCTTATCACTCCATCTCTTGAAGAAATGGTCGTTGTAGCTGAACAGATGGAGAAGGCAGGATTTACTCTCCCTGCTATAATGATAGGTGGTGCAACTACTAGTAAACTTCATACAGCGCTAAAAATTGCTCCAAAATACAACGGAATTGTTGCACACACTGATGATGCTTCTCAAGCTGTTGTTGTTGCTCAAAAGATAATATCTAAAGATAAAAAATTTATAGATAATTTAAAAGCCGAGCAGAAAAAACTTTTTGATGAATATCAAAATAATTGATGATAAAATAAATAAAAAAAGGATAAAAATATGTTTGAAACTTTCTTTAAAAATTATATATCAGCAAAAAATATAGTATTTGTATTGCTTTCAATTTTATTCGTAATTTTTGTTTTCAAAAATTCTGATATAGCAATAATGTTTTTTGCATCATACGTTCTTGCTTGTTCTCTAAATCCATTTGTAAATAAATTGGTAGAGAAAAAGAAACTTAGCAGAAGTATAGCATCTGCAATTGTTTTAGGCTGTGGATTGTTAGTTGTTTTCTTATTTTTAATTCCAGCAATTATTCTTGCAGGTAGTGAAGTGAAAACTTTTGCAACTTCTTTTCCTAGATATATAGGTAATTTTGATGAGTTTTTACAAGGTCTACCATTTTTTGATTTGAGCCTAAAAGATGTTGATGTAACTTCTGTTTTATCTTCGCTTTCTGAATCATCACAGGCTATATTGAATAATATTATGGATACAGGTAAAGAAATTGGTTCTGCATTTATTTATGTTGTGATTTCGATAATGGTAATTTATTATTTTATGGCTGATAAGGATTCAATTAAGGCTACGTATTTAAAATCTTTTCCATCTCAAATGAGAAAAAAGGCAGAAAGTATTATTAATATAATTTCTCAAAAAGTCGGTGGGTATATATTTGCTCAATTAGTGACAATTGCAAGTGTTGGGCTAGTTATGGCAATTGGTTTATCTATTATGAGAATAGATTATGCGCTATTACTTGCATTAATCACAATGGTGCTTGATTTAATTCCTGTTGTTGGTCCAACCATAGCACTAGTTATTTGTGTAATAGCAACTTCTCAATCAGGTATTGTCGCTGTAACTACTGTTGTTGTTGTGTTTGCAATAGCACAACTTGTAGAAAATAATTTAGTAAGACCATTTGTTTTTGGTAAATTCTTAAATTTACATCCATTATTAATTTATCTATTTTTATTTATAATGGCAAAATACGCAGGTATTGTCGGCGTTGTATTTGCGCCAGCTGTAGCTGCTACTGTTTGTGTATTGTATGAAGAACTTTATATGAAAAATCTAAACTAAAACTATTTATTCTTTTTAGCTTTTTTCTTAGCTTCATCAAAATTGTTGATATGATTAGCAGCTTCTTCTACTGTCATATTCATGGCTTTATCGTAGTCTAAATTATAACTTTTTAATAGTTTTTTCATTTCATCAGTTGAAACTGTTCCGTCTGTATTCAAATCAAATTTTGACATAACTTTATCTGTTAAGTCTTTTGTCAAAAGAGGTTTTGCAAAAATTGATACAGAACCTTTTGCTAAGCTATTAAACTCCTCTTGGTTAATACCTTTACCATCTTTATCGTATTTCTTTAAAAGTTCAGAAACTTTCATTTTCAAAGTTTTACCATTAATAAAAGATGTATATTTAACCATGCAGTTGTTATCCTAATTTACCTGTATATATTATTAAAGAAAAAATACTTTTCAAAAATTGTGCTTTTTATTTTTTATTGTAACATAATTAAATATTAAATTTTTGCAAAAAATTTGCAAAGCATAAAATAGTTTTATAGAATTAACCTGTTATGTACATTTCTTATGACAAAATCGAAGAATATCTTGAAGAACATTTTAACTATACAAAGTTAAAAGAGTATTTTTATCGCAAAAAGATTTCTCAAAATTTGAAATATATTGAGAAAAATGAGAAAAAAGTTATTTCAAGATTACGTAAAAAATATTCAAAAGGAAAGAAAATAAATGTTGTTTTCTATATTTATGATGAAGCAAAATGGAAATGTCAATCACTATACGAACTTTTAGAAGATAATGATAAATTTAATGTAAAAATTTTAGTTACAAGAAATTCTGTAGTAAACAAAGAAAATCCAAGTTGGCAGACAAAAAGATGTTTAAAAAAGACATATCAATTTTTCTTTGAAAAAGGGATGAATGTTGAATATGCTTATGATATAGAAAAGCAAGAACATATTCCATTTAAAAAATTTAAACCAGATGTTGTTATCTATCAACATCCTTGGTATGTCGAAACCTCTCAAGGCCCTGTAGTATGTTCAAAATTTGCACTAACATATTATGTGCCATATTATTTTCCAACAACAACTGCGCCAATTGACTACTATTTAAGATTTCATCGTTATATTGAAAATTACTGTGTCTTTGATGAAATAACAAAAAATGTTTATAAAGAAAAAATGGAAAATAAAGCTAAAAATGTAATTGTAACTGGTCAACCATTTTTAGATTACTTTAGAACACATCATAACAAAGGGTATAAATATACAATTTATGCTCCACATTGGTCTATCTGCAATCAGGGTATCGCTTATGGAACATTTGAATGGAATGGCAAATGGTTGCTTGAATATGCCAAAGGTCATCCAGAAATGCAATGGGTTTTTAAACCTCATCCATTATTGAAAAAGGCTTTGGTTGATAGAAAGGTTATGACAGAAGAAGAAGTTCAAAATTATTATGAGGATTGGAACTCTGTTGGTATTGTTTATGAACACGGTGACTATTTGGACTTATTTAATCAATCAAAACTTCTTATAACAGATTGCAGTTCATTTTTAGGCGAATATTTTATGACAGAAAATCCTGTAATTCATTTGATTTCAAAAAATGCAACACCTTATAATGAAACAATTAATCAAGTTATAAAACATTATTATAAGGCAGAATGTATCGAGCATTTAGCAGAACTTTTATCAGAACTTCCAACTCAAGATTATATGAAGGAAGAACGTATAAAGGCTATTGAAGAACTCGGATACAAAAACAATAACGCTTCTCAAAATATATTGAATAATATTTTAGAAAAACTTTCATAAAGTTTTTCGTTAAAAAAGAGGGCAAGTTTTTTCAAAACTTACCCTCTTTTTTATTTTTATAATTATGCTTGTTGTGCTTGCGTCATATTTACAGCTTGTGCGTTAATTTTTTCAATCACGTTATTAAGTTTTGCAAGATATTCTTTTTGCATTTTTTGTTCTTTCGCGTGATCTTTTAAGTTCAAGCCTGAAACGAAGTTTGCTTTTGTTTGAACGTAACTTGCAACTTGAGCTAAGTTTTCAGCACTCAATCCTTCAGTTAATCCGTCTAATTCTGAAGCATTCTTCATTTCTAATTGCATAGCCTTGTCGTTTTGACCAAGGTGGTCAACTAATTGTAATGCATTATCAACACCACAAGTTACTTGAGCATTTTCTAGGAATGAATAGAATCCTTCATCTGTTGATAAATCGTGTGATTGACCTGATGCTTGATCCCATTCTTTTGGAGTTTTGATTTTAGCTAAATCTTTACGAACTTCGTGCATGTGTCCGTTAGAAGCTTCGCTCATCATTGTTACTGCTGTGTCAAATTTAGCCAATTCATAACAACCTTTAACAACATAGCCTTCGTAAACTTGAGCCATTTGTTTTTTAGCTGGGTCATCTGATTTTGATAATCTCAAGAATTCTTTTAATGTTTCTTTTGGATTATTCAAAACGTGGTATTGGTTGAAGCTATCTTCAAATTCTTTATAAGATTTATCAACATTTTTGCCTTTTATAGCACTTGATAAGTAGTTGTTTAATTTTTTAGTAACAACGTGTCTATGTTGAGGTTCAATGTTTGCTTCGATAAATGTTTTCTTACCTGATGCAATATCAGCTAATTGGTTTTTCTTAGCTAAAGCAATTTGTTCTTTAGTTAAGCCTTGAGAATCCATTTTTCCGTCTTCCATCATTTTTAATGCATTAACAACTGCAACACCTTGTTGTAAAGTGTTTGAGAAGTTTTTAGCCAAAGCAGTTGTTTCTTCTTTTGTTGTTAATTGGCAATCAGGATATGCAGCTCTTACCCCGTATTGTTTGAACATTTTGCCCTTCATTTCTTTAATTTGTTTTGAGGCATTCAAGTTATCCCAATCACGTTGCAACATAAAGTATGCTTCTTCGAAAGTATCACCATTTTTAGTAAATTTGATGTTATCTTGAATTGCGTCCATAAACATTGCATTTTTCAACATGTTGTTTGGTTTTGATTCCAAACCTTTGATTTGTCTTACAACTTCAAATGGAGTGATTTCTTTAACGCTTAATTCTTCATCGGTTGCAGATTTTAAGATTTTTGTTAATCCTTCAAGGTTTTGACTTGTCAATTCTTTAAATTTTTCAACAAATTCGTTATTATCTTTTGGATCATATTTTGCGTCAATGAAATGTTTTACAACTTGGAAATCTTTATCTTTAATTGTGTCAATATTTTTTGCATTTAAGCCCAATTTATCACCATTCAATAACATTTTTGTGAACGAATTAGTTGCTGCTTCTCTTGTGAATGACATTTTTCTTGAAATATCTTTCAAGTAACCTTGAGTACGTTTATGAGCCTTTGAAACATCAGCTTCTGAATTGATGTTTGCTAAGTCTGTCATAACTTCTTTTTCGATTAAGTCTTTTGTTTCACCTGCATTTTCAGCTCTCTTCATAACTTTGTCTAAGTCTTCTGCTGAAACTTTGTTCAAAGTTTGAAGTACATTTGCAACGCTACTCATTTTGATTTGTGGACCAACGAAAGCGTTTTGTACTAAGCTTTGTGCTGTAGAAGTTGTGTCATTGTTTTCTGTTGGTAAAATACCATCAAAGAACATTTTTAATGGTTCACCTTTAACGTTACCTGGTTTATATTTGAAGTCTTCTACAAGAACACCATTTTGCCATGCAGAGTTTGTAATGTAACCGTCTTCACCACCACGTCCACATTGGTAGTCAGTTCTTAATAAGCCTTTTGAATCTAACCAAGTTTTCTTGTGTTCGCAAGCGCCCCAAGTGTTATCGTGCATGATAGCATCTTTGATTTCTACTTTACCAGTTTTAGGGTCTTTAACCATTAATGGTGCAACATCAGCGATGTATTGTGCGTGTCCACCACGTTCGTTGTGGTAAACCGATGTACCAGAAATACCCGAGTGTTTGCCGTGTTTGATTTTTTCAGCTGTCACTTCTACGCTTTCTTCTGCGTAGAATGGTTTACCAGTCATTTGTTCCAAGATACGAATTTCTTGAGGTGTGCAAAGACCTGATGAACCTTCTGAAACCCAGAATGAACCTTTTTCAGCACCGATTTTCTTAGCTTGTTCGTTCAATGGTTTTTCAAGTTCTTTTTCTTTTGCAGCTTTTTCTCTTGTTACTTCTGAATACATTTTATTCAAGTTTTTGCCAACTTTATCTAATGCTGATTTTTCTGCATCAGTCATTTCGTACAAGTTTGGCATATCAAGTTTTTCGCCTTTAACTTCTGCTTTTTCTACAACAGCTGCATATTTTGCAATCTTATTGTATTTGTCTTGCATACTTCTTAAAATTGGCTCTGATACAACTTTGCCTTCTTGTTCGTATTTTTTCATAACATCAGCTTTTGTCGCATCTTTACCTAAACCATATTTTTTAGCTTCACTTGCAAGATTTTCTGGAATATCAAGTTTCATATCTTGAGCAGAACGATACATTGCAGCTGCTTCATATAGTGGTTTATAAAGTTTTTTCATTTTAGCTTCTGGAGATTTTGGCATAACCTCTTTATTCATAGCTTCAGTTGTTTCTGTTGAAAGTTCATACATATTGAAGATATTTTCCATTCTTGCGTCGATATCTTCTTGTTTTACGTTTGGATTTTCAGCTTTAATGAAGTTTGCCATTTTTTGTTTCTTCATTGATTGTTCTTCGTAATCAAAGAAGTGCAAATCATCTGATTGTTTACCTTTCACTTCGCCCATTTTTAAGAAGTGGTTAACAACTTTTGTCATTTCTTCATCAGATTTTTCTGGCATTAAAGCTTTTAATTCGTTTGTCAAAGATTTATTAGCTTTTACAACTGTTTGTGCGTTAAATCTTGCGTTTTGTCTTTGTTCAACAGCTTCTTTTTCTCTTTTTTGAATACCTTTTCTTGCTGTTTTGATTGATTCTTCAGCTTTTGTTAAAGCTCTCAAATGATATTGATGAGGAACTAATTTAGGATTATCTAAATCTCTCATTAAATGAGAATCATGGAATGTATCAAAGTATTTTTTATCAAAGGCTGAGAAGTGAGTACTTTGAGTTTTACCGTCACCAGAATTGCCTGCAATATTCATCCATTGTAGTGCTGATGCGTCAAGAATTCTATAACCTTTATCGTCTGCGTAATCGAAATCAACGTCAGTTTTTTGAACAGAAATCTTTTTGCCTGTTCCAAGTTCAGTTGGGTCATAAACCTTCATTGTTGGTTTATTGCTCAACTCTTCCATAATCATTGTTACGTATTTGTCTTTGTATTCGTAAGCCATAACTTTTCTTGATGTAGAAATAGCAGCACACATACCGTGGTGTCTTTGGTCTGTTGTTTTGATTGTTGGTTTGTCATCTTCTGCTGTTTTTACAACAAGGTCGTTTAACAATTCACCTAAAACTTGAGGTTTTTTATCTTTTAATTGAGCATTGATTTTGTATTCAGGACTCATCATTTTGTTTAATTTTTCAAGACAAGATTTCTTTTCTTCTGTTGTGATTTCTGTTGAAATAACGAAATAATCTAGGTTTTTAGAAATATTTTTAACAGCATCAATTTTAGAATTGTTCATCGCTTGTGGCAAACCTTTTGTTTGCATCAATTTATTTCTTAAATCTAAAACAGCTTTTTCATCTTTTGTCATTTCTTTTTTATCAACAAAAGTAGCTTTAAATTGCTCTTGTAATTTTGCTTTATTAGGAGAATCTGTATTTGCTAAAGCTTTTGCTGTAGCTTCTTGTAATTTTCCTTTCCAATTATTGTTTGATTTTTTATCATCTAAATCAAAACTTGTACCATATCTTAAACCTTGTGCAACGTTCATTAAGAATTTGATATTTTCTTCAGAAGAATCTTCTGATAATTTATTGATTGCATTATTAATATTACGTTGATTATTTAGAGTAAGTGCATCACCCTTTTGTTTCAACTGTTCTACTGTGTTTTTGTCTTCTCTTTTACCTAAAAATGAAACGTTAAACATATATTCTCCTAACCTACTATAT